>OHKP01000047.1_pt1 | contig 80345 bp, 67 predicted proteins | sample 1568861 | NCBI WGS metagenome assembly OHKP01 (sample SAMEA3879524, study PRJEB24766) | human gut metagenome | biome: human-associated habitat; feature: feces | place: USA | collected 1985/1987 | reverse complement strand
TCAAAAAATCTTCGGTAATCCACGCTTAAAATAAATGATACTTGATTATCAATGTGTTACAGAGTGGGCCGTGGCGTCGTCCCGACTGATGAAAGCACGTCAATACGTAACTGCGAAGACGTTTATGATGGGATTCGTCTCGGCCAGAAGATTGCAAAATTCCGCGGGTGGCCACGCGACATGGTCATGCAGATGCGTCTGTGGCATATTGGTGTGGCAGAACCACCATGTGAACCACGTCAGATAAATGCTTCCAAAATCAGCAATCCGCCGACCCATTCCGGCCGGATGATTGTGAAATTCTGCGGGTGGCCATATCGCGTGGCCTACCACAGAAATCCATGACATGGCAGGGAAGCGTTGCCAGTCACGATATCGTTTGTTGTCAGGTGGCGCAGTACGGCGGAGCTCACTCCGCTGCGCTCCGTTCGGCCCTCCTACCGTTTCCTGCGTCCTCGCTCCCGCGAGAACTTGTCTCCGGCAGGCACCTCCCACTTCCCGAGGCCGTGGGTTGGCCACGTCCGCCGTACCGCACCACCTGCCAGACGACATGCAGGTTAAGGCCTTCTTCCTTGAAAAACGGTGTAAGAAAACGTCATTTTTTTCACCGTTTCAGAAAATTCAAACAAACGGGGTAAAATCAGGCCGATTTTTACACCGTTGGTCCGATACTCGGCTACGGTCATCTGTCCGGGCGCGGTTTTTGCGTGATGCAAGTCCCCGTCGGGCCCGATGATGGTTCATATCATATGAAAATCCTGGGATTCCGACAGGAACAGCAGCTCAGCAGAAGCCGCATAGTATTGCAATTTAAAACATTATGAAAATGAAGAAATTAATCATTTCGGCCATATTGGTACTCTGTACCGTCATGGCTTTCGCGCAGACAAATGACGCGGACAGAATTCTGGGAACCTACTTGTCAGAAAACAAGACCGGCAAGGTGGAAGTCACCAAGCAGAACGGTAAATATATCGGAACACTTGTCTGGACAGCTGTCGAGGGTGCAAAAGATGAAAAGAATCCGGATGCTTCTCTGAAAAAAAGGACACTCAAGGGCGTTGTCATCCTGAAAGACATGACCTACGACAACGGCATCTGGAAGAACGGCACCATCTATGACCCTGAAAGCGGAAACACCTACAAGGCCACAATCAAACTGAAGTCTGACGGAAATCTTACTTTACGCGGATATATCGGAGTTCCCGCACTTGGCAGAAACTCAGTCTGGACCAGAACCAAATAATGTAAGTTTCGCAAGCGCGAAACACCGTTTTTGGAGCCCTCAGGGCGAGGGTAAGGAGGGTGGCCAAAAAGTCTTTTGTTCCCCCTCCTCCGAACTTCCTAACCCCCGCAGACTAACGTCTGCGACCCCTATTAGGGGTATCTCGCGCCACGGCGCGGTCCCTTCGGGACTTTTTAGCCAGACCCTTTAGAGTGAGGGTAACATACACAAGAAAAAGCGCGTGGGCCTTGGGCATTCGTCCGAGAGACGGACTACCAATTTGCGCAAGCACTCAGCAAGGCAGACTACTACAGGCCTTTGGCCTTGGCCTCATCCCAGATTTCATCCATCTCGGCAAGTGTCATGTCGGTAAGATTGCGACCCTGACGGATGGTATGCTCCTCCAGATACGTGAAACGGCGACGGAACTTGTCGCAGGCACGATTCAGAGCGGTATCCGGATTAAGGCCATAGAGTCTGGCAGCATTGACAACAGCAAACATGAAGTCCCCGAGTTCTTCTTCTGCGCGGTCACGTGCAGAACCAGGAGTCGGGGTCATTGTATATCCGGCAGGCACGGTGTCGCCAAGGCCTTCCTCCGCTGACATTGACTCAAGCTCTGCCTGAAACTCGCCCTGTTCCTCCTTTACCTTGTCCCAGACCTGTGACGGACGCTCCCAGTCGAAGCCCACTCCCCTAGCCTTGTCCTGCATCGAATACGCCTTGAGAATCGGCGGCAGCGAATCCGGAACACCTGAAAGAATGCGTTTATTCCCGCCCTTCTCCTTCATTTTCATCATTTCCCAGTTCTCGGAAACAGCCTCGGCATCAGCAGCCTGACCGTCCGCGAACACGTGAGGATGACGGAATGTCATCTTCTCGCACAAGCGCTCCATGACATCTGCCACATCGAATTTCGACTGCTCTTCAGCGACTTTGGAATAGAATACCACATGCAGAAGGATGTCTCCCAGTTCTTTTTCGACATCTTTGTCCTCATGCTTGATGACAGCATCACTGAGTTCGTAAACTTCCTCCACAGTAAGCGACCTCAATGTTTCCCAGGTCTGAGCCCCGTTCCATGGGCATTTTTCTCTGAGTTTGTCCATAATGTCCAGCACGCGGCCGAACTGCGCAAGTTTTTCTTCTCTAGTGTGTGCCATTGTCAATGTCATTAAAAATCACAGCCGGGAATTCCAATCCCGTACATCCCTGCAAAATTAGCAAGAATCCTCAAGAATGCCACCGGGCAAACTAAGTAATCCTCAAAAAATAACTTGGTAATCTTTGTTCGCCTTTTCGGTCTATATTTCTCTTCTCATCAGTCGTGTACGTCCAGTACACTCCTTCTTCGAAAAGAAATCTATCCTCGAAAATTCTTCACAAATCTTTACCAACTTATTTTTTAACGCTTACTAAAAAAGATGCCGGCGGAATAAAAACCGCCAGCATCCTCATATCTGATTATGATAGTTTTGTCAAACTATTACCATGGTGTTGCTACATCCTCACTTGATACGTTCTCAACCCAAGTGAAATTCTTGTTTGTATGCAAGTGGTGATGATCGCCAGCAAGGTTCTTGAAGATCTTATTGGTCTCATCATAGTTACTTCTGGAAATTCTCCAGTAACCGATAAGTCCCTTGCTGTTAGGAGAAACAGACTTGATACTGTTGGCAATCTGACCTGCCGACCTAGCAAAATCCCATACGCGGATTTCGTTGGTCATTACCTGACATCCCCACCAAGAGCCGTCACCTGGAGCCCAATTACCATTGTTACCACCAATACCCATGAATGTCATATATGGGAACTCTCCGTTATTGATAACGCTCATTGCAATTTCCTTCTTACCGGCGAATGAACCATTCACATAGATAGAAACATATGTTCCATCAAAGGTAACAGCGTAGTGCTGCCACTTGTTAGGTTCGATAGCGATAGTAGGGTTAAGGTAGTCACCGATACCCTGGAACTGAACCAAAGAATGAGCTTTGAATCCATCCTGATCACTCTGAGGGTCCTCGAAACGAGCCATAAACTCACCGGTTCCTGAATTACAGAAGAAGATATCTCTGTTTCGCTGGGAAGTATTAGATACCTGCAAACGCATCTCTATTGTAAACTGAGGGATGCTCAAAGCCTCATCAGTCCTAAGTCCGGAAGCGCCATTGAATTTAGGCAAATCATCAACGATTGCCGAAGAAATCACATACACGTAGGAACTTGTACGTCCTGTAACATCTGCATTTCCTGAAACCTTTTCCATGCGGAGAGGCAGTGCAAATGGTGTTCCCACAAGTTCCAGAGGAAGAGGATCAATAGAGATAATGAATGGCTCCTGAGAACACTTTCCTGCCGGTATCATTATAGAAGACTCCAGGTGAACAAGCTTCTCTGGAAGAGCATCATAACTGGTACCTTCCGCTTCATTGAACTTTTCAAGCATATCCTTATCAACCACAAGACGATACTCTGCATCAGCATCACTCTTATCTGTCAATGATGGTGTAAGTGCAAGATTAGTTACTGTCGAGCCAAGTGTCACGACACTATTAGCAATACCAGGTGTAGAATTGCTCTCTACAAGGTAGGCATGAACTCCAAGCTTGTCACCCATAGTTCCAGCTGCGCCATATTCTGCATCATTGCAGCTGCATGCAGCCATAGCCATAAGTGCAAGAGCACCATATTTATAAATATTTTTCATGTTTTTCTAATTTAAATTTTCAATACTATTCAGCCGGTTTCTCGATAATTTGCTTGCCAGGAGCAGGATTCTGCTGCTGAATAGCCTTGCGCATCCACTTAAATGGAGGAGTGTTCACCCTTTCATTACTGAAACGATAAGCACCGAATCCACCCTTTCTGAAGCCGTTAGCTGGTTTCCAGTCGGCAAATCCTACAAGAGAAGGCATGACACTTCTATCCCACCCGTGTCCATCAGCATCAGTCCAAGCGTATCCTCCACTCAAGCAGTCCATTGCACTCTCAAGATTCTCCGTAACAATAAATTTCTTTGTAATCTCCTCTTCAGACATTACAGATGAGAAGGCTCTAATAGTCTGCTCCAAACGAGACTGCAGACCATAAGCTTTATTCATATAAGCCTGATTTACGAAATAATCGAAATACTTGGCAAGATCAGCTGCATTAGGCTGCGACGTATAATATCCATCGACGATGAAAATCTTGTCTGTACCGGACTGTGGACCGATATACTTACCCATTTCCTCAACGAACCAAGTATAATACTTAGAGTTACGGCAGAGAGCTCCACCATACTCACCCGGCTCATAGTCAATGTCGATACCGCTGAAGCCATAGATATTCAAAGAGTCAGCAATGGTCTTTGTCCATTTGATGATAGAGTTATGGATAGCCTCTTCGTCGCCATCTTTCCATCCCCAGTAATCTCTACGCTCCTGAACAGTTGTAAGTTCACCTGGAGAATAGAAGCAACCTACTTCCGGTATAAAAGAGCAAATAAGCACCTTGGTACCCTTTACCTTGGTAACGAAATCAAGGTCTGCCTTCTTGGTAGGAGTAAGATGAGCATTGTTCCACAATGAAATGATATCCATTGAGTCCGGAACTGCCTGAAGCATATTGGTAGTAGCAACTCCTCCCTCGCCCCATTCACTGTACCATCCGAATGAAACAGAGTGGTCGCTAGCCTTGTATGCACGGAGAGCCTCATAGTAGGCGTCATCCTTTTTGATTTCGGTCATTGGACTATCGAAATCTTTCGGCTCAGGTGTTGTCCAGTCACTACAGCCTGTCACAGCGAAAACCGCAACTGCCGGAATGAGAGCTTTCAATATATTGAATTTCATATTTGTCTAATTTTAAATGTTAGTTCTTCTTAGCCCAGAAAAGATCTACAGACTCATCATCCTTGCCACCAAGCAAGCTGACAGCTGCAGGATAATTTTCCTTATTCAATGTTTTCTCGTTGAAAGAGTAACGAAGTCTGCGGAGTCCACGTGCATTATCTGTAATTACACCATTTGAGAGGTTGTCGATTACAGGAGCGAGCTCAGGATAACCTGTTCTTCTATATTCTGTCCAAGCCTCGATTCCCATAGGATAGTTGGCAATCCACTTCTGGGTGATGATCTTCTCGAGTTTCATATCAGCCGATGCCGATTCGTCCCAAGCGACAGTAACCTTTGTCTTTCTGCTGTAGTCAGGGAATCTTGCAACAGGGTCATTCACATATGAATCAGGCACGCTGGTGTCATCCCCTATGTAGTTAGAGGCATCATAGCTGTCCACGCCCCACTGATCCATAGAGAGTTTGATACCCTGCTTATAGAAGTCCTGAGCGCTTCCGGAAATCCATCCTTTAAGAACTGCCTCTGCAAGAAGGAACTGAGATTCTGCCGCCACGAAAACAGGGAGTTTGTCGGTAGCCGCAAAATTAGGCATTGAATAGTCCTGAACTGCTGATTTCTCGAAAGCGCCCTTTCCTGAACGCATTCCGATATACTTTCCGCCAGTAGATTTGGTGAAGTAAGCCGGACATCTCGGATCCTCATAACCATTCATATAGTCCACGATAGACGCACCGCTTCTGAGGTCACCCCAGGACGCACTTGCGAGCTGATAAGGGTTCGGCTGAGCTGCAGGGTCCATCATGGCGTTGTCCGCATTGGCATTGATGAATCCGAATGGAGACTCATAAGCAGCTACAAATGCCGCCTGATTGCCAGAACGCATTGCTGCACGCATGATGTAAGAGTTTGCAAGCTTTGCCCACTTGGCATAGTCTCCTGCGAAAACAGGATCCTGAGCAGCCAAAGGCTTCTTGTCAGGATATGCAGATGCATAGCCGGCAAGTACGGATGCGGCACTGTTAAGATCCTCGATGATGCTCTTGTAAACATCCTCATTAGAATCGTATGCCACATACATCTGACCGTCAGTTACCTTGCTGTAAGGAATCGGACCATACATATCAGCGACACGCATCATAGCTGCTGCGCGGAGAAGGTTGGCCATTGCATAATAGTGACCTGAAGCACCTGTGAATTTCTCAATCTCGAAATAGTTGGCATAGATATCGAGGAACATTGTCTCATAAGGAATTGCATTCCATGAATCAGAGGCATTGAATGTATCGAAGTTCTGACCACCCCAACGGTTGGACAATGTGTAGTATCCGCCGAGTGAGCCGACCATCTGGTCGATCATCTGGGAGTCATTCTGCTGCACGTACATAAGAGATGCCATCATCGTCGGAATAAGAATCGACGGATCAGAACTCTTGATTGCATACGGGTCCGTATTATATTTCTCGAAGTTCTTTGTACATCCTCCAAGTACGCCGAGGATAGCGCAAGAAGCGAGAATTTTGGTTATTTTGTTCATAATTGTCTTCGTTTTTAGAACTGGAGTTTAACATTGAAACCGAAATTTCTTGTGCTTGGAAGCATGAAATAGTCAACTCCCTGATAGTAGTTGTTGCCTGTAGCAGCTGAAAGTTCCGGATCAAACGGAGCCTTGCAGTAAATCATGGCGAGGTTACGTCCTACAATACCCAAAGTAAGGTTCAGTTTGTCATTGAACCACTTCTTAGGGAAAGTATAGTTCAATGCGAGTTCCTGGAGACGGACGTTGGTAGCGCTATAGAGGTAGAATGCATCATAACCTCCCTGTGCGGTACTGATTGTAGTATAATATTCTTTTGCTCCAAGCTTACCATAGTTTACAGGAATTCCGCCAGCGTCACGCATTGAAGCGGAAGCCTCTGATACTCCATAGTAGTCGAGGATACCCTGAGTAGCCGAGTAAACGAGACCGCCCACACGTGCAGTAAGCACTACGCCGAGAGAAACACCCTTGAATCCGAAGGTGTTGCTCCAACCGAAGTTGCCCTTAGGAGCGAGCTGACCTGCCTTGTAAGCTTCAACTTCCTCAACCTTGATATTACCGTTGTTATCAACAGCCACGTTACCATTAAGGTCTCTTGCAACTCTGTGCTTGATATAGATATCAGAAAGAGAACCACCTTCGCGAAGGATAACCTGAGGAGCAACATTAGATGCGCCCAACCAGTCCTTCTCGATCTGTGTCACGTCAACAGGAGTGCCTGTAACAGGGTCAGGAATACCATGTGCGAGTTCCTTGATCTTGTTCTGGTTGAATGTATATGTAAAGTTGCTGCTCCAGCTGAAGTCACCCCACTTGTTGTCATATCCGAGAGCGAGCTCAACACCCTGGTTCTGGATGTTACCGGTCTGTGCCACGAAGTTCTTGTATCCTGAAGATGCAGAAAGAGGAGCATAGATGGTCTGGTTATAGGTATTCGACCTATAGTAAGTCACATCCAAAGAGAGGCTCTCGAGGAAACGTACGTTGAGACCGAGTTCCCAAGATCTTGTATCCTCAGGTTTGAGGTCGTAAGCAGGATAGGTATCGCTCTTGCTCCAGTTATGGGTCTGGTCGTTGTACTTGTAGCTAGGGTTAGAGAGGAATCTGTCAAATGGAGAAGCCACCTGAGAGTAAGATCCGCGCATCTTCATGAAAGTAAGCCATGAAGGCATCTCTACCATATTTGAGATAACTGCAGAAAGACCTGCTGACCAGTAGAAGTAAGACTTGTTGTCAGTATAGGCGAGCTGAGAAGCCCAGTCATTTCGTCCGGTGAGAGTGAGGAAGAGCATGTTATTCCATCCAGTCTCAACTGAAGCAAAAACAGCCTGAGTCTGATCGTGCCATCCTTCCTGATTGCCCTTGTAGTTTACAGCTGTATTCAGGTTGTTGGTAGCGAAGTGGTTAGGCAGGATAAGGTCACCGGCAGCGCGGTTCATCTCATATCTCTGATCGTTGATAGAAGCACCGGCATTGACAATCAATCTCCAGTCACCCCATGTCTTATCTACGTTTGCGATGATATCTCCATAGAAAGATCTGTCAGTCATGTTGTCCAACATGTAACCACCGTTTTCACCGGCGAATGTTGTCAATGTTGTAGCATAGTACTTGGTAGTCTGGCGATATGTTGACTCATCGAGACGAGCACGACCTGTGATGTTCAGCCATTTGAAAGGAATGTACTGCAAAGAAGCATTGTACATATAACGGCGCTTATTCATATCGCGGTTGTTGCGCTTCTGCACCCAGTAAGGGTTCTGGATATTGTGAGAGCCCTCAGAATATGGCCAGTACTGTGTCTTCACACCTGTAACAGGGTTCCATCTTTCATAGAGACGCACCTCATTGAAATCGTCTCCTCTCGGGAAGAGATAAAGACCAGGGAGCGGGTTGAAATAAGTACCCTGTGAAACGAGGTTGTGGTCCTTCTGGATAATGAAGCTTGCACCGAAGTCGAGAACGAGTTTATCTTTCGCAAACTTGGTAGTATTTCTTGCGGTGAAGTTGTATCTGTCATACCAGCTCTCAGGAACAATACCCTTTGAGTTTGTAGTCGTAGCGGAAATATATGTCTGGCTGTTCATGTTGCCTGTAGAAAGTGCAACAGAGTTGATCACGTCAGTACCAGTGTTGAAGAACTTGCGAGGATCATAGCTGTATGAAGAAGGAAGTTCTGCACCCCAGCTGTTGTATCCGCCGCTTCTACCATAACGGTCCTGCATATCAGGCATCATGTATGCCCTTGAGAAAGTGGTATTGTTGCTGACAGTAACCTTGGTCGTGCCCTCTGCACCTTTCTTGGTGTTGATGATTATTACACCGTTGGCAGCCTCAGAACCGTAAAGTGCTGCTGCCGAAGGGCCTGTAAGCATGTTCACAGACTCGATATCCTCCGGGTTGATATCGGCAGCTGACTCAGAGCTGACCATTGAAGACATGGTACCGCCGGAGCCGCCGAAGCTCTTGTTGTACATAGGCACACCGTCGATCACATAAAGAACTGTATTGTTCTTCTCGATAGACTTCATACCACGCATAACGACACGGGTAGTACTTCCAGGACCGCTGGCGCCTGAGTTGATCTGCACGCCGGCTACTTTACCTACGAGAGAGTTCACGAAGTTCGCATCCTTTACGGTGGTAAGTTTGTCAGAATCAACTTTCTGCACATTATAAGAAAGTGTCTTCTCTTCGCGCTTGATACCGAGCGCTGTGACAACGACCTCATCAAGGAACTCTGTAGATACTTCCAAGGTGAAGTTCAATTTCTGCTGGCCTGTCCATACGGCCTGCGCATCCTTGTATCCGAGAATGGTCACGACAATGACATCATTCATTTCAAGACCTGAAAGAGTATAATCTCCGTCCATACCGGAAATCACAGCTCCGGTCTTGTCCTTAATCATAACCGCAGCTCCCGGAACAGGTCCGTTTGAATCGGTTATGATACCCTCAACTGTCCCCTTTCCGGATGTATTCTGGGCATACGCAGAAAAAGGAGCAGCTACATTCAAGGTTGCAGCGGCAATCAATGCCACGCATACCCTTAGAAACGTTTGCTTCAAGTGTTTAAACATAATTGATAGTGTTTTTAAATCGTAGATTTATACCTACATGAGTGCAAATTTACGATTATTAATCCAAAAACTCAAAATTTCTGCATTTTTCGTAATAATTTTCGACCTAATCGATAAAAATTGGAACCAAAAAGGCCAATTTAAACATTACAATTTTTGTTGAAGAAAAAAAACATAGACAGCCTTCAATCAGAAAAAAAATTCCTATATTTGGAAGATTCATCAAGGAAGGATTGTCACCATCGTCAATGACAATCGATTTCATGCATGACAGACAAACATTTATCAATCCAAAACAGACCCGAAATGAACATTATCAGAACAATATTGACAGCGGCCGCCATGGCATTGACCTTTGCCTCGTGCAGCATCGACGGCGTCGGCCAGAGGCCGGACTCCCGCCCGCAGGGACCGGATGACAACAAATTGACATTCCGGATAAACCCCGACTGGACATTGAAACATTCGCAGGACGTGATTACGGACGACAGCGGTTTCCTCGCCGACATTGACATAATCACCGTGGAGAGCGTGGACCAGGAAACTTATTGGCTCGACGTGGTGACAGAGGAGAATCTCGAGGCATGGTACAATGGCGACATCTACGAGTATATCAAGGATGAGCCGAATTTCTATACCGGAGAGACCTACAAGGGAACGATGGACATAACATTCGACAGGATGAGGTCCGGGAAATGGGTGGCAGTGGCATTCGGCGCAGACGACAAGGGCAACCTGACCGGAGACTATGCCGTCCTGAGATTCACAATCCAGGAAGACGAACCTTCGGAGGACTTTCTGAACTGGCTTGGAGACTGGACCATCACGGGAGCATGCAAGACTGACCAATCGAAAAACATCACCTATAATATAAAGGTATCTTCGGCTGACGCCAATTTCCTTTTCAATGTTGCAGGATGGGAAAGCGGAAACAGTACAGAACAGGACATGAGCGACTACAGCATTGAAGTCCAGTACGACAGGTTCACCAGACAAATGCTGTTCAAGAGCCTGTTTATCGGCACCGAGACACTTGGAGGCAAACAGTACGACCTCTGTTTCTACGGCAACTTCATCTATGACGGCTCTATGGGATTCACTGACATGAAGGCGGGTGAGGAGCAGACCGTATGTGACAACATCATCATTGCAGAAAGCTCAGAACTTTCTTCCGATGCCAGAAGTGCAACAGTCAAAGGCTTGATTTTCAATTTCCTGCATGAGAACAAGACCTACACCACATCGCTCACGTCAATGCAGTATTTCGACTTCCCTCACGATGAGAATGACAACGGCATATACGTAAAGAACCAGAAGATTCCTGTATTCCCGCTGACAATGACGAAGTCCGGTTCTGCAGAAAAGGTTAATTCAATGCCGTCAGACGCCTCAGGACGCAAGACATTGAAAATCAAGACAGGAAACCATATCCGGAGAAACGGTACCAAGGCCGTGACGACAGTAAGGTCCGCTTCTTCTGCCAATGCCAAGAAGACATTGACAAGATAATTCCAATATCGGATGCCCGGTTATCTGGCATTCGACACCGACATAACCGACAAACCCCGTTGCTCCATTTTCCGGAACAACGGGGTTATTTGTATTATAAGTCAGCATTGACCTGAACCCAAATCCTCCCCGAGGGGAGGACTGGTCTTATTCTGCGAGACGAGCCTTGATGGCCTTGGTCTGCTCTTCGAAGCCCGGCTTCTCGAGAAGGGCGAACATATTCTTCTTGTAAGCCTCTACACCCGGCTGGTTGAACGGATTCACTCCGAGAGTGTAAGCGCTGACGCCACATGCGAACTCGAAGAAATAGAACAGGTTGCCGAGGGTCTTCTCATTGATCCTCTCGATGGAAACCTCGAGCTGTGGAACACCGCCGTCAATGTGGGCGAGCTTTGTTCCGAGCTGAGCCATCGCGTTGCAGTGTTCAACGTGCTGTCCTGCAAGGTAATTCAGCTGGTCAAGATTCTGCTCATCTCTGCCGATCACAACGCTGCGGTTACTGTTCTCGATGTTCACAACGGTCTCAAACATAATTCTCGCGCCGTCCTGAACAAACTGGCCAAGTGAATGAAGGTCAGTAGTATAGGTAACTGATGCAGGGAAGATTCCTTTGCAGTCCTTGCCCTCTGACTCACCGTAAAGCTGCTTCCACCACTCGCCGAGATACTGGAATTTAGGGCTGAATGAAACAAGGATTTCAACGCTCTTTCCATAAACAGAATGAAGGAGATTACGCATTGCAGCATAGACTACTGCAGGGTTGTTCTCTGATTTCTCTGCAAGTGCAGCCTCTGCCTCTTTGGCGCCTTCGAGCAGTGCCCTGATGTCAAATCCTGCAAGCACGATAGGAAGAAGACCTACCGGGGTGAGAACTGAGAAACGTCCGCCGACATTGTCAGGAACGACGAAAGTTCTGTAGCCTTCCTGTGTAGAAAGTGTCTTGAGAGCTCCCTTGTGTGCATCGGTAACTGCAACGATACGTGCTGCTGCCTCTTTCTGGCCATAAGCCTCCTCGAGATGCTGCTTTACGATTCTGAAAGCAACCGCAGGCTCAGTGGTTGTACCAGACTTGGAGATAACTACACAAGCTGTATTTCTAACCTTCATCAGGTCAATGAGTTCGCTCACATACTCCTCTGACAGGTTATTGCCGGCGAAAACGACCTCAGGAACATCCTTGCGGTGAAGTTCTCTTGCGAAGCTGTGCGAAAGAGCCTCGATAGCGCATTTTGCACCAAGATATGAGCCTCCGATACCGATAACTACAACGAGATCCACATTTCTGGATTTCCAGTCATCACGAACATCCTCACATGCCTTTACAAGTTCTTCAGGTGTCTCTGAAGGAAGGTGTTTCCAGCCGAGGAAATCATTACCTGCGCCGGTCTCAGACTCGAGCACGTCAAAAGCAGAAAGAGCCTTCTCTACATATTCCTTGTACTCAGACTCTTTTACAAAGGAGGAGCAACCTCCGATATTCACTTTAACCATTAGATTATTAATTTAAGTTCTGTTTTACAAATCCATTCCGAAGACTGCACCATCCACGAATCCGGGATTATTCGGCAGATTTCGTTTCCAAGCCGCAAGCGAAACAATACCACTAAAAAAGTTTCATAACGAAAGGAAATACTTTCAATACGTAAACCATTGACATCCAGCGACTAAAGGAACAAGTTAAATCCGTTCGGTCCGGCAAAGATAATTTTTTTTACTGAATAATCGTAATAACTAAGTATATTTGTATGATAAACCCGATGTTCCAAGAGCATGGAACTGGGCGTGTAACACAAAACATAACAGTTATTTATGAAAAAGTCAATCTTGAACTTCGCGCTGGCGGCATTGACAGCAGTCATGACGATTCCTGCCACTGCCCAGACCGGTTCCATCAGAATCGGAGCGCACAGAGGCTTCTGGAACTGCGACGAATCGCAGCATACAGAGAATTCGATAGCCTCCCTGAAAACAGCCCAGGACTACAATCTCTGGGGCAGCGAATTTGACATCCACCTGACATCAGACCACGAAGTCGTTGTCCACCACGATGCCCACATAGAGGGCCATGACATCCAGAAGAACACATACGGCTACCTGAAGCAATTCAAGCTTGCAAACGGCGAATCCATGCCGACACTGGACGAATATCTCGACCAGGCAGCAAAATGCGCCACGACTGTCATGGTCCTGGAGTTCAAGAGCCAGTACAGCAAGGAGCATGAGGACAGCCTTGTAGCCATTACTTTCGACAAACTGAAGAAGCACAACCTCTACGACCCTTCAAGAGTAATGTTCATCTCATTCAGCATGAACATCTGCAAGAAAGTCGCAGACGAGGCGCCGGAATTCACGAACCAGTACCTGAACGGCGACATCGCTCCGGCGAACGTCAAGAAAGAGGGCATCAATGGCATTGATTATCACTATAATTCATTCTACAAGCATCCGGAATGGGTGAAAGAGGCGCACGACCTCGGAATGAGTGTCAATGTCTGGACGGTGAACAAGGAGAAGGACATGAAGGCGATGATCGACCTTGGCGTGGACTGCATCACTACCAACGAGCCTCTCACTGCCCGCAAACTTCTCGGCTCAGAAGAACTGAGGCTGGCCAGAGCCTCTGAGGACGACCCGAAAGCCGATCCTAAGGCAGAGGTTGTTTTCGGAAATGCGAGATTCACCGTTCTCGGCAGCAGACTTGTCCGTATGGAATGGGCCGCTGACAGGAAATTCGAAGACAGAGCCACACTCGGTATCGTCAACAGACGTATGCCGGTACCTGCATATACCGTCAAGAAGTCAGGAAAACGCATCACCATCAAAACAGCCGACCTGACATTGACATACACCGGAGACAACAAGTTCGACCAGAACAATCTCCACGTGACATTCACAATGCCTGAGCACACTTCCAAGAACGGAGTGAAGAAAGTCAGCTGGCATCCGGGACTTGACGACAGCGGAAACCTTCTCGGAACAGCAAGGACGCTCGACGGATGCGACGGAGTAAAGACCAAGGAACCTTATGACAAAGGTGTCGTTTCACGTGACGGCTGGGCAATCATCGACGAGTCTGAAAGACAGGTACTTGTCCCTGAAAAAACAGACTGGAAGAACTGGGTGGCGAACCGCGAACCCGGTGACAGGCAGGACCTTTATATCTTCGCCTACGGTCACGACTACAAGCAGGCCGTTTCAGACTTCACCAAGATCGGCGGCCAGATTCCGCTTCCTCCGAAATATGCTTTCGGCTACTGGTGGTGCCGTTTCTGGCAGTACTCAGACTTCGAGTTCGTAGGCCTCGGAAAGGAAATCAGGTCCCTCAGCATTCCTATTGACGTGATGGTTCTGGACATGGACTGGCACGAGACATGGACTCTCCGCAGAAGCAAATCTCCTAAAGATGAATTCGGCCAGAGAATCGGATGGACAGGCTACACCTGGCAGAAGAAACTCTTCCCTAATCCGGCAAACTGCCTGCAGGACCTCCATAACCTCGGTCTCAAGACGACATTGAACCTCCACCCGGCATCCGGAATCCAGCCATATGAAGAGCCTTACGACAGATTCGTAAAAGACTACCTTTCAAGAACTTCCGACTACGACGGCCCGAAGGGTTACGTCAATGCCGACGGAAGCAAGGCTCCGGTGCCTTTCAGAATCGACGACGAGAACTGGGCCAATGCCTATTTCAATTCCGTCATCCGTCCTTTCGAAAAACAGGGAGTTGACTTCTGGTGGCTCGACTGGCAGCAGTGGATAGAAAGCAAATACACACCGGGGCTCAGCAACACATTCTGGCTGAACTACACCTTCTTCAACGACATGGTCCGCCAGTCAGAGAACCAGGGCATCTACGCCAGAAGACCTATGATTTACCACCGTTGGGGCGGAATCGGAAGCCACCGCTACCAGATCGGCTTCTCCGGAGACTGCTATGCGACATGGAAAGTGCTCGGATACCTTCCTTATTTCACCACTACAGCATCCAATGTCGGTTACGGATACTGGGGCCACGACATCGGCGGACACATGCAGCCTAAAGGCGTGAGGGAAACCGACCCGGAACTTTACACCAGATGGCTTCAGTCAGGAGTCTTCACCCCAATCTACAAGACTCACTCCACCAAGGACTTGACCATGGAGAAGAGATTCTGGGTATTCCCTGACTACTTCGACAGCATGCGCGAAGCCATAAGACTCAGATACGACCTTTCACCTTATATATATAATGCCGCCCGTCAGACCTACGATACCGGCATTTCCATGTGCCGCCCTATGTATTACGACTATGCGGAGGACAATGAGGCATACGAGTGGAAAGAGGAGTTCATGTTCGGTGACGACATCCTCGCCACGACAGTCTGCCAGCCTGCCGACAAGATCACAGGTCTCGCAAAACGCGGAATGTGGTTCCCTGAAGGCAACGACTGGTATGACGTGGCAACAGGAACAATGATTCACGGCGGACAGAAGGACACCCTCACCTACACAGTCAACGAGAATCCTTACTACGTGAAGGCCGGAGCTGTCATCCCAATGGCTGGTTCAGACATCAAATCCCTCCAGGAAAAGAGCAACGTCCTCAAACTGTTCGTAGTTCCAGGTGACGGAAACAGCACCACCTCAGTTTATGAGGATGACGGTGAGTCTCAGGCATATAAGGAGGAATTTGCGACCACAGCCGTAAGCAAGGAAGCTGATGCGTCACACGTGAAAGTCACTGTAGCCGCACGCAAAGGAACATACAACGGCATTGACAATAACCGCAGGCTCCAGTTCGTCTTCGCCGGCGTTTTCGCGCCTGAAAAGGTTCTTGTCAATGGCAAGGAGGTGGCTTATTCCCGCTTCGCTGATCATGACTACGAGACTTGCGGCAAGACAGCCGTCTGGGGCTACAACGGAGCAGACCTTTCTGCAACCGTTTATCTTCCGGAGACTTCTGCAGATGAGGAAATCACTGTAGAATGCAGGTTCAATGACTATGCCGCTTCACACAGAGAACTTCTCAACGGCAAGAAGGCATTGATGCACAGAATGATGGCACTCACTCCGGAGGCAAAACTCGCTTTCGGCAAGACAGTGGACCCTTACATGATGCTGCCGGATTCATTCCTCGCCCTCGCACAGTGCGCAAGTTTCATCAATGAAGATCCGCAGAATACCGGAAAATATCTCGAGAACATCGACAAGGCCGCGCTCGTGAAAGAACTTGACAGTTTCGAAAAACTGCCGGCTGAATTCACCGCGAAAGTGAAGGCTCAGATCAACGCCGAGTAAAACTTTCAGAAACATTGATTCTCCTGCTGTTCAGGGCTTTATAGGCCGGGCGGCAGGAGTTTTTTTTTGACTATAATCCAGCTATCACTTCCATTATGAAAAGCAATGCCGATGCAACGGAATCTGTCGCCGTCACGAGCAAATTCGGGCAGAGGCCGATATAGGTCAATGCAGTTGTGCAAATCGCAAGAAGCATCAGCAGAGACGTTACCGGAAGGGCGAACAGATTGGTAATGAGGAAGTACAGAGGAAAAGTCCGGAACCGCAGCCACGCCAAAGGACCGGTAAGAATCTGGCATGAGAGTGTCAATGCCGCAGTGTTCCAGATTTTCCGCGGAAGGTCAATGCAGGATTCCCTGCCGGGGTACCAGGCCTTCAGGTGCGGATATATCAGGAAAATGCCGGCCATGGCCAGGTAGGACATCTGGAAGCCTAAGGACGAAATCACCGCCGGAGTCAATGCCAGCTGTATCATCAGGGCTATGCAGAGCACATGGACCGGCGGAACATGGCGATGCAGCAGACGTGCAGTTTCATTGATGACGATGAAAAGGAAGGCGCGGACGAGGGACGGGGACGCACCGGTGGCGATAGTATAGAATCCCGAGACCGCGATTATGAGGATGCTCCGGACTTTGCGGACACGAGGCGACATGCCGGCCAACGATGTAACTTTCAGCAAGATAGCATAGATGAAGCCCAGATGGAGTCCCGAGAGGGCCAGGATATGTGCCGCCCCGCTGTCCCTGAAAGTGGCCACGGTATGACTGTCGAGTCCGGATTTGTCGCCTGTCAGGAGAGCCTTCAGGAGAGGTGATGTCCTTGGCGACGAAAAAGGGATGGAATCCAGCATTGACCTGACATTGTCGGCACATCCCGCTGCGATTCCGCCGCTTCCCGCCGTTCCGGCTCCGATACCGCTGACGAAGGAGCACACGGCGCAGAAAATTCCGGTGAAAAGAAAAAGTATGAGAATCTTCCAGAGGCCGCCCCAACGCGAGAGGCGTGCCGCCGTAAGGATTGTCAATGTTACTATGAATAAGCAAGTTAAAATGGCGTACAGCCCTCCAGGTGAGAGGTACCGCGCCATGATTTGCGCAACCAATATGCTTCCCGCCGCCACACCTGCCGCGAAAGTCAATGACAAAGCGGCAATGTTCCCAGTCCTGTCCATGAATAGTAGGTTCTAAAGTTTTTTGTTTCTTGCTAAAGTAGTGATTTCTTTTTAACTTTGCCACGTTTCCGGAAGGAATTTATCCTGACGGCATATAACCACCGATAAAATATTTTAGAAGAATCTAAATTTTACAATATGATTATTCTTGTTATAAATTGCGGAAGCTCATCCATCAAGTACCAGTTGCTTGATATGAAGAGCGATGAGGTTTATGATGTCCTCGCGAAAGGTATCGTGGAGAAAATCGGCCTCGAAATGGGTCGTCTCCAGCACACTGCTACAGGCAAGGAGAAGGTCGTAAAGGATCTTCCTGTTCCTGACCACAAGGTAGGAATGAAGCTAGTCCTCGATGCCCTCACGGACGGCGAGCACAGCGTTCTCAAATCACTTGATGACATTGAGGCCGTAGGCCACAGAATCGTGCACGGAGGTGAGTACTTCTCATCCAGCGCGCTCGTGAATGAGGATGTCATGAAGAAAATCGAAATCTGCTGCGACTTCGCTCCTCTCCACAACCCTGCACACATTCTCGGAATCAGGGCCGTCCAGTCAGTGCTTCCTTCAGTTCCGCAGGTCGTGACTTTCGATACCGCATTCCACCAGAGCATACCTTCATACGCATATATGTACGGACTTCCTTACGAGGCATACTCAAAGTACAGAGTCCGCAAGTATGGCGCACACGGAACAAGCCACCAGTTTGTCGCAGAGAAGGGTGCCAAGTTCGCAGGTCTGGATATCAACAATTCCAAGATCATCACCTGCCACATCGGTAACGGCAGTTCCATCACCGCAATTGTTAACGGAAAATCAGTAGATACTTCCATGGGATTCACTCCGCTTGACGGTATCATCATGGGAACAAGATGCGGAAGCATTGACCCTAACGTTGTCACATACCTTATGAAGAAGGAGAATCTCTCAGCTGACGAGATGACCGAAATCATGAACAAGAAGAGCGGTTTCCTCGGAATTTCAGGTGTGACATCTGATGCACGCGACTTGGATGCGCTTGCAAACTCAGGTGACCAGAAAGCCAAGCTCGCACTCAAGATGATGACTTACGGAATCATCAAGTACATAGGAAGTTACGCTGCCGTGATGAATGGCGTTGACCTTATTATCTTCACCGGCGGTATCGGCGAGCACAACAGCCGTCTCCGCAGAAGAGTCTGCGAGAACTTCTCATATCTCGGTCTCAAGTTCGACTACGAGGCCAACAGCGCATGGGGTGAGGATGCCATCATTTCACTTCCTGATTCCAAGGTCAAGGTTGCTCTCATAACCACAGACGAGGAGATTGTCATCGCGCGTGACACAATGCATATCGTTCAAAGCGAAGAGGAAAATTAATAACATACAGAAATGATCACAAGTTTTTCAGACGTATTTGCAGAACTTAAAGAAAAGGGAATCTGCAAGAGAATGGTTGCCGCATGGGCAGTAGATGAGCATACAATCGAGGCAGCATCAAAGGCTGTTGACCTCGGTTTCATCAAGGCCACACTCGTAGGTGATGCGAAGATGATCAATGAAGTTTGCGAAAAGCACGGCATCGACGCTTCCAAATTTGACATCGTTGACAACCCTGATGAGCTCAAGGCTGTCGCTCAGGCTGTCCAGCTCGTTCACGACGGGCAGGGTGACGTTCTCATGAAGGGACTTTGCTCTACTGACAAGTTCCTCCGCGCCATCTTGAACAAGGAGACAGGACTTCTTCCTCCTAAGGCGCTTCTCAGTCACGTGGGTATCATCGAGAGCCCTAACTACCACAAGCTTCTCTTCCTGACCGATATGGCAGTAGTTCCGCTTCCTGACCTGAAGCAGAAGATGACTCTTGCAAACTATGTCGTAAAGATCGCAAGATCATTCGGTATCGCGAAGCCTAAGGTTGCCTTCATCGCGGCTTCAGAGCAGGTTCTCGCATCAATGCCGGCTTGCCTCGAGGCAGCAGCATTGGCAAAGATGGCTGATAGAGGCCAGATCAAGGGCTGCATCGCTGACGGTCCTCTCGCTCTGGACGTTGCCATAGACAACGAGTCTGTGGAAATCAAGAAGCTCACCAGCCCTGTTGCAGGTGACGCAGACTGTCTCGTATTCCCTAACATCGAGTCAGCAAACGTATTCTGGAAGACCAATTCCAAACTCGCTACCGGTGTCCGCCAGGCAGGTATGCTCGTAGGTACTACAGCACCTTGTATCCTCGCCAGCCGCGCTGACAGCGTCGATACAAAACTGAACTCTATCGCAGAGGCAGTCATGAGCGTGAAATAAATTTCACTACATATATCGAGTAGGAGGAAAACGAAGTAGTTTTCTTCCTACTTCCGTTTTCCTACCTCTCACACCACCGCACGTGCGGTTCCGCATACGGCGGTACCTTATCTGACGTGCAATCTGACATATCTGAGTTTTTCAATTTAATATACCTATAATTCCTGATTCTCGGTTTTGGCCTTGGCCGAGCGGCCTCTCCTTCTGGTCAAGCTCTTGGCTTTGGAGACGTAGACTGGAGCGCAGTTGTCGGGGATACTGAAGCCAAAGGCTTTGCATATGTCAACCTGAGAGCCGACAAATGGCGTAATGAACTTCATCCTCCCGGTGCGCTCCACGCATCTGATCGTGCGCATCTCGGCAAGGACTGCTTCTGTCGATGTAAACTTCTTGCGGAGCACTTCATCACTTTGCCATACGGAACGCACGTACGATGCCAAGATGAGACCAACAAAGTAGATGAACATTCTTCCCCTCTTGCCGCCTTCGGACCAAGTTCGGAGACGATCATGTCCAAGTGGCCCCTTCTGCAGCGCAAAGCACTTCTCCTGCTCGTCACGCATGCCGTAGTTGTTCATTGCCCGCAGGAATTCCACGCCGATTGTCTTGCTCGCGAAGAAACTGGCCGTTAGCAGCATCGTGTCCAGTTTCTTCCGGTTCACTCCGTATGATTTGACGGTGTCGTCGCCATTGAAGGCGATATCGAGCAGGTTGAACCTCTTTATGGTATCCTCGCGGTCTGCAACCGGTTCCTTGGTCCGGATCATGATGTCAAGTTCCGCGGATTGTTCCGATACCGCGTACTAGATGTCGCATATCTTCTTGCCGCGCTTTGACGGGTTGTAGTAGAGGTTGAGTTCATGCTCTGATGGGGCCTTTACCTCTTTCTGCCACTGTCTCAACTGGTTAAACGACAGGTTGTCGACAAATGGAAAGTAGGCCATTGTGAGCACATCGTTGACCATTTCATGGTTTCCATCCAGAACTTTCAGAAGGTCGTCTTTGACGCCTGTAACGTCAGCGACCTTGCCAAGGAGCCATGTGGCACCATACTGGCAGTCAACGTCGTCTTCCTGGTAGGACACCCTGCCTCTCCGCCTCGTGCTTGACAACTCGGGCACTTCGCTCATGTCCCATGTTGAAGGAAAGATAAGTTTTCGTATCTGCATATTTGAAGTATGACACCCATCCGCGTATGAATTGGTGTAGCGCGACCTTCCTGCGTTCATATCCCATCCCGTTGCTCCTGCCCGTCAGCATCTTGAGTTTTGCTTTCAGTTTGAGCAGGCTCTTGGAATGGACACACAACCTTCAGCCCTCTCCAGTCTTGTAGAAGGTATGTCCTAGGTACTTCATCCCACGGACATAGCCGACTTCCGTCTTGTCAAGGTTTTCTTTAAGGGGGGAGTTTCTTCATTAGACTTACTTCAAATAAAGTTCGGACCTTCCCTGCGTGTCGATATTAGGCAGGTACTATGGCATCTGCTGACTTCTCGCAGTTCGTTGTTACTGCTCGCTTTCGCTCGCCTGCGAGACCTCTCCAGTTATGGACATACTCTTTCCACCTTATGTCTGCCCGATTTACCTTGGGCGATTTCGGATAGTTATCGGACTTTGATTTCTTTTGCAATCTTATCCTCACTCACAGGCCTCATATCGGATTTCTGTCCGTCAGACCAGATGTTTGCCGCCGGCTTCCTTCAGATTCCGTCTCACGGCGGACACCCTTGCCTTTGGCTGTAACCTTCCCACTATCAGGGCGGTTTAGGAACTTACACCCATTAGAGTATGTTCGTGCAGGACGAACTAGAAATAGCCCAAGGTTAATAACCAAGGGCTTAAACTATAAATGCTATGTTTTCGAAAAAATAACGCTAATTGTAGTAAAAATATACTCCGAAAGTTTAAATAAAGTTTGAATTTTCGTAAAAACTGTCTATATTTGCGCTGTCTTTACTCCTAGTAAGGAACCTACAGAGGTCTCGAACGCTGAACCAGTTAATCAGCGTTTTTTTTATTTTCCCCACTCTGGACTCTTCTTTATTTTGTCGATTGAGTTGTCTGCCACGTAAGCAGTGATAAATTTCGCCATATTCTCAGCATATATTTGTATTACTACGACATAATCTCCTTTCACAATAGACACGCGTTTGCTATTAGAATAACTTTTTGTTGCGCTATCGTAACCAACGCGCATTTCTGCTGTTGTATCAGCCAAAACTTTCTTTATCCATAGCATTCTTGCGAGGCGTCTGTGCGAGATGATGTCTTTTGACTTCTTCTTACCCTTACTTTGATTTCTAACGCTACTTTCATAGAATGCGTGGTCGAAATTATTATCGTAGAAAAACACCCTTATCCCGTCATGAGTAAATATTGTTTGTCTGCAATATTCGTATTGCCATTTTTGGCGTAATTCTTCCTCAGTATAATCTTTGACGGTCAACAGTGGAGCATAATACTTTTCATTCTCTGACATTACCATCCCCTCCTTAAGTTAATTCTAAATACGTTGAACTTTGGCTCGGAAGGATTGGTAGCTTGAATGTCATGACCCAGTTTCTTTTTAATCAATGAGATAACATCTAGCTTTGCTTTACTCTTAATGTTATTATTAAAAGAAGTTGCAACAACGCCGGTAAGAATATCTGCAAATTGAATTAATAAAGATTCTTCAGACGGTAATGCTTGGATCTGTGCTATGTTCGCAATGCTTGTGTATCCGAGGTATCTACCCAAATCTTGTATTCTATGCTGATTCCCATTAATTTTATGGTCAATAAAAATACTATATGTATTATCTCCAGTAATCCATTTGTTCAGCAATTGGAAATAGAACTTATAAAAACCTAGTTCGCCATTTCCTCCATTAAACATAGTGTTATTCACCTCGCTAGCCTTAATGCAAATAGACCGAAAGCGAATGAAATCGTTATCAAAAAAATATGAAATAAGTTCCTTGTAAAGTTCAAATGTTGAGGGGCATACTCTATTCCATTTTAACTCTCCGTGAATGTTATATTTTTGCTTAAGCCCTTTTATATAAGCCTTTATGTCATTTCTATTATCTGCGCATATCCATATTCCGCCCAAGACTACAAATTCATGAGAGTCTTTATTAAATAAAGCCTCCCAGCAACTTTCATCACAATATACTTCGTACTTCATTACCAAATATTTATACGGACGAATTTACAATTATTTTCTCAGATATGCGTGTGGTCTAATAAAAAATGAAGAGTTATCAGTGTTATGGTGTGAAATCGACTGATACTGCGACCGATACCCGGTTATCGTATCAATCAGCAGATACCTCACATGAATGCCGTAGGACTGCGGGAGATCCCCAGGCTGCGGCATTTCCTTATGTGTGTCGGGCATGACACTAACCCAGTTGGTTCAAACCCAACCGCAGGTATTTACCGCCAAGCGAAGCGAACGACAAATCATTGCCAGTAATGACAATGATGAAGGAAGTCGTGTAGCGGCGAGACTTACGAGCCTACGAACAGAAACTTGATATAAGGCTAAATGGGAATGGATAAGACTGCATAACAAGTCGAAGTCCGAGTGGTAAACGTATCTCCCCAAGACAGTAACCCAAGAGGTTGTGGAGTCAGAAGGTTAGTGCCTTACCCCGAGAGACCCATCCAGCGTGTTGTACATACCCCAGCCAACTATATAACGGCTATAGACATCAATGATGGCATACAGATACATGAATCCGTTCACCATAGGGATGTAGGAGATGTCGGTGCTCCATACCTGATTACGTCTCGTTATCTGTAAACCACGAAGCAGATATGGCATACGATACTTGGTGCATCATCTTCAGATTTCTCTGGCTTTCGCCTTCCTTGCGCTTGTAGTAGGATGTGCTTCTGGCTATCCCAAGCAGCTTGCTATGTCGGGCTCTGCTCGGATACAGGTGACGCTTTCCGTCCTTGCCGACAGCCTCTTTCGTTGGAGATATCAGTGCCTTTCGGGTATAGGTATCCCCAACTGCTTGTATACCCGCTTGCAAAAATCCACATTCATCTCCAACTCGCCAATTTTTCTATGGAGGGCATCGCGCTCCTTGTCGAAATCAGCGGTATCAGACTTCGCTCCGAATGCCGCACTGGCATTTTCCACGAGCTCATTTTTCCATCTCGAGATCATCTCTGGGGAGATCACGTACTTCTTCGCCAAATCACCCTTCGTTGACGATTCTTCTAGAGCCTCCAAGGCTACCTTGACCTTGAACTCTGTGGTGAACTTTCTTCGTGTTGTCTTTCCCATTTCGCTGTAAAGTTATAGTCTTTTTTTGACTTAACACCCTGTTCGAAATTTGGAGGACATTCTACTATTAAGACCAAATTATTGTCAATGCTATTTTGCCAATGGTTCGAAGAAGGAAAAATGGACGCGTCCATAGATCTTTTCCTTCACGAAAGCAGGATGCTCCTTGAACGAATGTTCGTCTCCGTGCTCCAGTATCAGATACCGTTCAGGATAGACGAGACCAGCATCAAGCACCTTGTCCGGTATGGTCTCGAGACCTTCCAACGCATAAGGAGGATCGGCGAAGACAATGTCAAAGCGCTCCTTGCATATAGGAATGAAATCGAATACGTTATGGTGAACCGCAGTCAGGTTCTTGAAACCCAATGCCCTGGCCTGATCTTTTATGAATGAAGAATACTGAGGATTCATCTCTACTGACCAGACATGACCTGCACCTCTGGATGCAAATTCATATGAAATGGAGCCTGTGCCGCTGAAAAGGTCCAGCACGCTGAGGCCTTCAAATTCAAATTCATTGTCAAGGATATTGAACAGAGCCTCCTTGGCAAAGTCCGTAGTCGGTCTTGCCCTGAAGTCAGGAGGAGTCAGTATTGTCTTTCCTTTATGTATTCCGCCTATAATTCTCATTGACTTAAAAATCAGGTATAAAAATTGACATTGACTTAATCTATAACTGCTCGACAGCCTTGAAGTAGCGGTAGAGCGACATTTCCTGCTCCGCATCGAGCGGAGTGCGGAAACTGATTGTGGAAACCTCCGGATTGAGCTGGAGCTTCTTCATCGTATTGAAGATGAAGTATTCGGCCGTGGTGAAGTCAGGTGCCTTGAAGACATTGGCTATCTGGAGGCTCTTTCCCTGGGCGACAGCCAGATGCAGATATGAATCGGCATAGGATGCAATGATTTTGTTATAGTCATTGCACTCTGACATTGACTCGAGCATGTAGTACATTTCCGGAAGGATTCGGGCCTGATATCCGTCTGTCGTGAACACGGTCTGGGAAATCATGCGGGACAATGTTTCTCCTATGTTATTGGAGAACAACAGTACTGCCCCGAACTGGGGCATGCGGATGAATTCTGCCTGGTCGCCATCTGACAGCCTCACCGTATCTGCCAGCAGCTGACGTATTTCGACAGGATTGAAGAAATGTTCAGGAACCAGTGCGACCTTATGTGTCATCAGCGAAATCCTCACGGAATCGTATCTCTTCTGGAATTCAGGAGTGGTAAAGATATGTTCAGGGCTGAGCCATCCGGAAGAACGCTCATCCCCATTGTCCGCTATCTTAAAAGAATATCCACTCAAGGAGACTTGAATGGATATTCCGTTATCTGTTTTTTGAAACATAAGTTCTTTTGCTTCTCGGCCGTCAAGCCGAAAATGGATGGGACTACTCCCAGTTACCTGCGTTGTTGTTAGGTGCGCTGATACTGCCCACCTGAAGACCCTCATAGCGGTTCATAGCCTGACGGTCCGCATCGAGGTTGATTCTGAGCTGGTTGTCAAGACCCTTGAGGAGAGACTTGTAAGGCATCTTGGCCTCGAAGAGAGGAACCTTCACACCTGAAACTTCCTTGACAACAGCCTGCATCTGAACTGTATCACCGTGTGAGAACGGAATGTACTTAAGTGAATCAACGTTGAAGTTTGCTCTTGAGTGGAAGAGAGTATCCTTCACAGCAACTTTATTGGAGATGGAGAATACAAGTCTTTCGCCCTGTTTGTAGAGCTCGAACATCTGAGCCGGTGTAATTCCGCGGTGTGTCTTCCTAAGCTTCTCAGTGTTAACTACTGCAAGAGAGTCATCGTTTGAACCGATCTGCATAAGGACTTCCATCTGGCCGTTTTTATAGAAATCAGCGAGAGAATCAGCAGAAGAGGTAAAGTGTCCTGTAACTGACTTGAATGCCTCCTGAAGTGTACGGAGGTCCTTCATTCTCTGGATACCTACGGTTTCACGGTATTCCTTCTGCTTGTTGAAGTTAATAGGCTGCATGATGCTCTTGATATTGGCATACACGAGACCAGCAATGACAAAGAGCAGCAGAATGCTGACAATCTTTTTAACTATTCCGTTCATTATGTTTTGAGTTTTTTATAAATTCAAATCCGTTCCGACAAAGTTATAAAATTGATTTATGATATGCAATATAATTTGTAAATTTGCGCTGATGAACACATTATTGCAGGACTATTGATGAAGAAAATCGACACATCCGGAATAGAGGTTTTGGACCTCATGATAAGAAAAAACAAGAAAATTTCACTGGTCGCGCACATCCGTCCGGACGGAGATGCGATAGGCAGCACATTGGCCATGCGCGGATATCTGGCAGCCCGGGGCTGCGATGCCGCAGTCATATATTCCGATATGGTACCGGAGACATTGGCCTTCCTAAGGGAAGGGACTCCGGACGGGGGAATCATCGAATTCCCGGCAGACAATGACAAGGCTTTCAGAAGGATAGAGGTTTCCGACATGATTATATGTCAGGACTGCAACTCTTTCGCCAGGACGGGGGCCCTGGAGGAAAGCCTCAGGAATGCAAAGGCTGAAAAAGTCCTCATCGACCACCACCTGGCACCTGACACGACAGCATTTAACCTGATATTCTCTGAAACGGAAGTTTCTTCGGCATGCGAGCTGCTTTTCAACATACTCATGTCAATGCCGGAAATCGGAGGAGATGCGACAAAACTCCCGGCCGTAACAGCCAGGGCCCTCATGACAGGCATGACTACCGACACGAACAATTTCAAGAATTCCGTTTTTCCGAGCACATTGGAAATGGCCTCTTCCCTGCTCGCCGCCGGCGTTGACAGGGATGAAATCATTTCCAGACTGTACCAGAGCGGAAGAGAGAACAGCGTAAGACTCTGGGGCTACATGCTTTATGAAAACATGAAGATAACTTCAGACGGAGTCGCCTACATGATTCTCAATGCCGAGACGGCAAGAAAATTCGACTTGAAGGAAGGGGAAACAGAAGGCCTTGTAAATGAGCCGCTCAAGATTGACAATGTCCGCATGAGCATCTTCCTGAAAGAAGACGGAGACGGATTCTACAGAGTTTCCATAAGGACCAAGAAAGGAGTTTCTGCAGTAAAATGCTCGGCCTCATATTTCCATGGCGGCGGACATGAGAATGCTTCAGGCGGAAGACTTTTCTTCAAGCCTGTTGACGGCAGACCGGCCGACATCAGTGCTCCGGAGGAGGCAGAGAAATATATCATTGACAAGACAAGTGTCTATTTCGCGGATGGCAGTTATGAAAGCAGGTAAGACATTGGCATTGACCCTGATCGCGGCAGCGGGTATCGCTTCAGCTCTGGTCGGCTGCACGAAGGAGGACGTCAAGACGAAGTATTCGAGGCAGGAACAGAATATCGAATCTTTCGTGAAGTCCATCAAATCCAAGGTGGATACCAGTTATGCCGTTTACCAGAACGGCGTGACCAGGCTTGTCACGACTTATGGTGTGGGCACTGACAGCCTCTCATCACATGGAACCGTGTCGTTCTACTATGCGGGATACGTGCTGAACAATGCTTCACTGAACACCGGTGACATGTTCGCGACCAACAGCAAGGACGTTGCGGCTGCGGCAGGATGGAATCTGACCGACGAATCCGTTTTCGAAGTCAAGACATTGAAACTGGACGACAAGGATATCGTTCCGGGTTTGAGAAGGGGGCTTGCAGGAGTAAAGGAGGGCCAGGAATGTTTCATCCTGTTTTCGGGCAAATATGGTTTCGGAAAACATGAATTAGGCACGATTCCTGCAAATGCAGCCCTGGTCTACCATATAAAAGTGGAAAGCATTTCCAACTGAGAAAAGAATTTGACGGATTACCAAGTTTGACAATAAGATGAAAATGAACATATTACGCATTAAAAACTTAATTCTGGCCAGCGCAGCTCTGGCAACATTGACTTTGGCGGGATGCGCGAAGTCCGAAAAGACAGAAGACAACGAGGCAGAACTCAGATACCTCGAAGCATGGGTTCAGGTGAATCATCCTGATGCACAGAAGACAGAACTGGGCGCATATATCATTGAGGATACCCCAGGCAAGGGCGAAACTTTCGAGGGCGACAAATTCGCGATTCTCCAATATAACATCGAGTCCGTAGATGGAACCATTTCCGCGACGACCGACAAGAAACTCGCACAGCAAATCGGAAAATATAACAAGTCTTATTACTACGGCAATGTCGTGTGGGCCGCTTACAAGGGAGTCATCACCGAAGGTGTACTGGACGTTCTGAAAGGAATGAAAATCGGCGGCACCAGAAGGGCCCTGATTCCTTCATGGCTCTTCACATACAGTTCATACAAGAATGCCGGAGAATACTATAAGCATGCTGTGGACAAATCGTCTGCAGCCATCTACACCATAACACTGAACGGGCTCAGCAGCGACATCCTCAAGACTCAGGTGGACTCGATGGAAATCTACACCCACAAGCATCTTGATGGAGTGGATTCCACATCTTACGGATTCTATTACAAGCAGTTGGCTGCACCTTCAGATACATCGGCCTTCCCGTCTGACACATCCATCTACATCAATTATACAGGCAGACTCCTGAACGGACAGGTATTCGACACCACAATCGCCGATACCGCCAAGTTCTACAACGTCTATTCGAGCAGCAGCAAATATGAGCCTCGGAAAATATCCTGGGGTGAAAAAGACACAGACCTGAGGCTTTATTCAAGCAGTTCCAGTGATGGTTCCGAGGTCGTGACCGGATTCTCCAAGACACTTTGGCAGATGAGGGCCCACGAAAAGGGCGTAGGAGTATTCTTCTCATCTTACGGATACCAAGGAAGCGGCAGCGGAAGTGTAATTCCGGCTTATTCCCCACTTGTATTTGAAATAGAAATTGTTGACAAACCATAAAGTACGGAGGAAGAATATGGCTACTGCAGGTACTGCACCGACAGAACTTGGAGACAAAAGAATACGAGACCTTCTCATGCAATATGCAGTCCCGGCTATCATAGCCATGACTGCATCTTCGCTTTATAATATGGTCGACAGCATCTATATCGGCCACATAAAAGATGTCGGGTCCTACGCAATTTCCGGACTCGCCGTCACCTTCCCGCTGATGAATCTGGCGACGGCTCTCGGCACACTCGTGGGAGTCGGAGCCTCCACGATTTTGTCAATGCTACTGGGGCAGAAGAATTATGCCGTCGCAAACAAAGTCCTTCTTAACGAAGTGATGCTCAATGTCATAATCGGAGGCCTGTTCTCCGTCATAACATTGATTTTCCTCGACCCGATACTTATGTTCTTCGGCGCCAGCCAGAATACATTGCCGTTCGCACGCGACTACATGGTCATCATCCTTCTGGGCAATGTGATAACGCATCTCTATTTCGGTCTGAACAACATGATCAGGGCTTCAGGAAACCCGAAACTGGCTATGGGACTGACGATTTTCACCGTCGTTTCCAACACAATCATGGACCCGATCTTCATATTCGTCCTTGACATGGGCATCAAGGGTGCAGCGATTGCCACTGTACTTTGCCAATTGCTGGCTCTGTGCTACACCCTGAAATATTTCTTCAACCAGAAGAACTACCTGCATCTGCCGAAATATGTACGTGATTACAGACTCGAGTGGAGAATTGCCAAAGATTCCCTGTCGATAGGCATGGGACCGTTCCTGATGAACTCGGCCGCCTGCATCGTGACTCTATTCATAAACCAGCAGCTGCTCAAATACGGAGGAGACCTGGCCATCGGCGCATACGGAATCGTAAACCGCATCTCATTCTTTTTCATCATGATAAACATGGGATTCAACCAGGGAATGCAGCCTATTGCCGGTTACAATTTCGGTGCAAGAAAGTACACTAGAGTCAAACGGGTATTCCGTCTTACGGTTATTTGTGCGACAATAGTAAGCTGCATCGGTTTCTTTGTATCGGAGTTCATTCCGGATATAGCGGTATCTCTCTTCACAAATGACACAGAGCTTAAAGAATTGGCAGACAAGGGATTAAGAATCATAAACCTGGCATTTCCCCTGGTCGGTTTCCAGATGGTCGCAACGAACTTTTTCCAGAGTCTGGGAATGGTCCACAAATCCATCCTCCTGTCTCTCTCCAGACAGCTCCTGTTTCTGGTTCCTCTCATCTATTTCATGCCTTTGTTCTTCGGACATAAAGGCGTCTGGATGAGCTTCCCGATTGCAGACTCCATTTCCATCATTCTCTCAACCGTTCTTCTGCTTGCGCTGTTCAGAAAGTTCCGCATGCTGAAAGACGGCGACGACCCATCAATTTTAGGAAGCAAAATCAAACAAGCATAAAGATATGAAACACAATAATCTGATAATAAACGTCGGACGCCAGTTCGGCAGCGGCGGAAAGCTTGTGGCATTGGAACTCAGCAAGAAACTCGGCATCCCGGTATATGATCAGGAACTGATTGCAAAGGCGGCCGAGGAAAGCGGATTCAGCAAAGACCTCTTCGCAAAAAGCGACGAGAAGCGCAATCTCATGGCATTGTCAAGTTTCATTGTAGATGTCGGGAGATTCGGTTCTGCAGACAACTATATGAGTGACAATCAGTTGTTCGTAATCCAGAGCAAAGTCATAAGATCCATCGCGGAAAAAGGTTCGGCAATCTTCATAGGGCGCTGTTCCGACTATATCCTCAGAGACCTTCCATGCCTCGACGTGTTCATAACCGCGCCGGAAGAGGTCAGGCTGAAGAGAATAGCCAGCAGGATGAATATTTCCGCAGAGCAGGCCGAGTCAATGATGAGAAAGAAGGACAGGACAAGGGAGACCTACTACAATTACTTCACGTTCGGCAACTGGGGCGTGGCTTCAAACTATGACCTCTGCATTGACTCTTCCATTCTTGGCATTGACGGGACTGCGGATATGATAATAGATTTCTGCAGGAGATCCGGTCTGCTCGCCGAAGATGCCGTTCTTCCGCTTTCTGATAATGGTCAGGAGGCAGGCAAATGAACAGAAGAGGATTCCGTATAATCTTAGTCTTAAGTCTTGCCGCAGTTGCGGTAGGACTCTGTATTTCATTGACTTCTTCCCACAAGGAGGAGGCAGTTCTGCCGGACGGCAGAGTCCAGCTCAGGCTCAATGAAGCATTGACAAATAAAATTTCCGACACTTCGGCATTGACAGGGCTGGATACGAAGATTCAGTCTTATATGAGACAGTGGGGACTGCATGGGGCGTCTCTCGCCATCATGAGAAATGACTCCCTGGTCTATGCGAAGGGCTACGGATGGGCAGATGAGGAAAAACAGGTGAAGATGCAGCCGTCCAACATACTCAGGGTGGCTTCGGTTTCCAAACTCCTGACCGCAGCAGGCATAATGCTGCTTCAGGACCAGGGCAAACTGAACATCAAAGATACTGTTTTCGGACCTCGGGGAATCCTTACTGATACGACGTACACCAGTGTCATGAAGGATCCGAATTACAAGAAGATTACAGTAGAAGACCTTCTCCGTCATAAAGGCGGATTCACGTCTTATGGCGGGGATCCGATGTTTTCCACAAGGACCATCATGCAGACAAACCATCTGGACACACCGCCGGACAACACCGAACTGATGAGAATCATGCTCCGCAGGAGGCTCAGGTTCGTTCCCGGCACATCGCAGTATTATTCGAATTTCGGTTATCTCCTTCTGAGCAAGGTCATTGAGAAGGTTTCAGGTCAGCCGTACGAGGAATTCATGCAGAAGAATGTGCTGGAACCTGCCGGATGTTATGACATGCATATCGCAGAGAATTATTATAAGGACAAGCGTAAGAATGAGGTCCGATACTACAACGGAGCTGACACCTGCCTTGTAGATGAATTCAACAACAGCGGCAACATGGTGGAGCGCTGCTACGGAGGAAGTGACATCCATTCGCTTTCCGGTGCCGGCGCATGGGTCTGCTCGACGCCCGAACTCGCCAGATTCGTCGCGTCCATCGACGGAAGGACAGAAATCCCCAATGTCATTTCCCAAGCCAGTGTCAATGCCATGACGGAGTGGTTCGATGAGCGCACCTATTCTCTCGGCTGGAATGACACCAAGCCGACTGGAGAGTGGACTCGTACCGGCACATTGTCAGGCACAAGCGCGCTCGTAAAATATTATCCTGACGGGGAATGCTGGATAATGGTCACTAACACAAGCACTTGGAAAGGTCCAGGCTTCACTAGATATACAGCAGGACTGTTCCGCACTCTACGTGAGAAGTATTCGGCAAAGCTGCCTGCAAGAGATTTGTTCTACAAATAAGAGATAGCAATCCTTAAAAACGCACCGGGCGCATAGGAATAATCCAATGCGCCCGGTGCGAATTATTTTACAAATATCTGTTACCAGCTTCCTGAAGCACCGCCTCCACCGAATGAGCCTCCACCGAAATCAAAAGAACTGCCGCTGGAAGAACTGCTGCTGGAACGGCTTGAACCTGAAGAATGGTAATAACCTCCTCCGGAACCTGAGCCGCCACCCCTGTGGTGATTGTTATTTTTGCCGCTCTTTTTCATACTGCTTCTGGCCCAAAGCCAGATAAAGAACAAGACCACCGCCATTATCAGCAATGCGCCATAACCGGAATCCTCATCCTCTCCTTCAGCACCCTTGACGTAAGTAATCTCACCGCTGGCCAAAGCCATCAGGACATCAACTGCCTGAGCGACACCGCCGTAATAATCATTCTCGCGGAAATGAGGAATGACGTCATTTTCAATGATACGCTTGCAATATGCGTCAGGTATTGCACCCTCGAGTCCATATCCTATCTGGATGGAAACCTCTCCTCGTGCGTCAGGAGTCTTGGGCTTCACGAGAATTACAATACCGTTATTGAAATCCTTGGAACCTATACCCCATTCAATACCGATCTTGGTGGCATATTCAGCAGGTGCATATCCTTCCAGATCAGCAACGGTGATGACAGCAATCTGGTTGGAAGTAGTGTCACTGAACGTCTCCAGCTTCTGCTCAAGTTCATTGACCTGCTTCTCGGAGAAAATCACCGCGAGGTCATTGACAAGTTTCGGCGGATTCGGACGGGACGGAACAGCAACTGCTGCTGCCGAAAGGACGGTCAGCAGCAGTGCAAGTATAGCAAATCGTCTGATATTCATATGAATACGGACTAGAATTCAACCTTAGGAGCATTTTCTGCGCCTTCAGAAGCCTTGAAATACCCCTTGGCGTTGAAACTGAAGATAGACGCGATGATGTTCTGAGGGAAACGTCTGATCATTGTGTTGTATGACTGCGCTGACTCATTGTATTTCATGCGCTCTGTGGTAATCCTGTTCTCTGTGCCCTCGAGCTGAGCCTGAAGTTCAAGGAAATTCTGATTTGCCTTGAGGTCAGGATAAGCCTCCACTGACATGAGAAGACGTCCTACTGCGCTTCCGAGTTCACCCTGGGCAGACTGGAACTTTGCGATGCTTTCCTCTGTAAGTTTGTCAGGATCCACAGTAACCTGGGTTGCTTTTGCCCTTGCCTCTACGACAGCCTCAAGTGTACCGCTTTCATGCTCAGCATAACCTTTTACTGTTGCAACAAGGTTAGGAATAAGGTCAGAACGGCGCTGATAAACATTTTCAACCTGAGACCATGCAGCCTTCACACCCTCTTCGCCCTCGACCATGCCGTTATAATTTGACTTGAACCAGCCGAAAAGTCCCAAAGCGACTACGGCCACAACAACGATAGAAAAAAATCCTTTCTTCATGGCAAATAAAATTTTAGTTGTTATTACTCGGCATCCCTGACGCAACGCACTGAAGCAAGGAAATTGTCCTTGTTTATGCCTTCACGCATGAAGTCAGGTTTATTCATATTTATCATCCTATAGACTCCATAATCATCGTATGATTCTGAGCTCCAATAAACTGCATACTCCATTCCGCCTGTGAACACATTCTCGGAAGCAAGATTTCCATAACCGGAAGGGATGGCGCAGAAACCGGTCTTGTTGGTAATCTTCACAGCCGGCCAGTACTCCCACATCTTCTCAGAGTTGAAATAGGCATCGACCATAAGTGCTCCGGCTATTCCGATATAGCTCTCATCGGCCTTTTCACCCGCGTATCCGCCTGCAGCCGCCAGGTCAAGCCAGTCAGAATCCGAAGGGACTCTCCAGCCTGGAGGACAGACTGTCTGGGCATCATTCCATGTATAATAACGGCCTATCACGTCATCCATCACAGGGCATCCCAGGAATGACTCTCCCTTTTCCCCATATGCCACATTCCTCAGGAACCAGTCGCGGTTTCCGATCTTGCGATAATAATATTTCTTGCCGTCGCGGGCATCTGTAATATTCAAATCTTCCTCACTTACCCCGTCTTTCGTCAATGACTGTCCGAATGCCGGATCCACAATAGTGATGTATGAGGAATATGTCTTCGTATAATATCCCTTTGCAAACGCATTGCATGTAAGTGTCACAGTACAAAGGGTATCCTTGATGTTCAGCTTATAAGCGCCGGTAGCGGATGAGGGATCGTCCTGTGTCTTGGTAGTATCTTTCTTCTCGTAAAGAGGTGAAGCCGTCCAATAATAACCGACATTGACACTCTCCTTCTCAAGTCCACGAGGAGTTACAGTCAAAGACTCCCCCTTGCCGACAAATGACGGAACATTAAATTTCAAAGTACCGGAAAATTCAGCATATGATGTGGTAGTACCATCTTTATCCTTTTTGCATGATGGCAAAGAAACAGCCGCCAAAACAGCTGCGGCCATGATTACAAACTTCTTATAATTCATTTTCATTAACTGTATTATGCAAATATCGCATTTTATCTTGAAAAACGCGTACATTTGTACAAATACTTTGCCGAAAAAGACAATCCGGCAGAAAAGATAAAAACAAATGAAATTGAATAAAAAGTTACTACAATCTACCGTAGCATTGATTTTATCCGCAATGCTCACTTTTTCTTGCGGCCGGCACGACAGATACATTGTCATTCAAGGATATGCGCAAGGCGGCACATACAGCGTAAAACTGAACATGAACGGCACTGAAGGCATGATCAGGATGAGGCCGGAGGCCATAAAAACTGCCATTGACTCCATCCTCAATGACATTGACACTACCCTTTCGGGCTACAACAAGGGCTCTGTCCTGAGCAGGTTCAATGCCGGCAAAAAGGTTCCTGTCAATGACTTGTTCGATGATGTCTGCGCCCGTGCGTACGATTATTTCGATGAGACCGGCGGCGCGCTCGACTGCTCTTCCGCCCCTATTTTCGACGTGTGGGGATTCGGTTTCACGCGTGATTCGCTGCCTTCAGAGGACAAGGTCAATGCAGTTTTGGACCACTGCGGAATGGACAGACTTGTACGTAATATCCGCGAAGCTGCCGGACCTGACGGACTGGTGTCATCCACATCCGTTCTCAATGACAGTGTAAAAGCCGCTGAAGCGGAACCCGTACCGGCAAAACTTAATTTCAATGCCATTGCACAGGGCTACAGCTGCGATGTCGTAGCCGGATACCTTTACAATCTCGGTGTCAAGGACATGCTGGTGGATATAGGGGAAATCTATTGCGACGGCGTTAATCCTGACGGCAAGCCATGGAAAGTCGGAGTGGACAGGCCATTCGACGGAAACAACAACCCAGGGGCCGACATTGACGGAGTATGGCAATCAGATGGAGCGCCATGCGGAATAGTCACATCCGGCAACTACCGCAAATTCTACACGAAGGACGGCAAGAAATATGCGCACACGATAGACCCGCGTACAGGATACCCTGTCATGCATAACCTCCTAAGTGCCACTATAGTAGCGAAGAATGCAACCGACGCCGACGCATATGCGACATACTGCATGGTAATCGGTACGGACAAGGCCAGGGAGTTTATCGAGGCTAACCCTGACGACATCGCCGGCTACCTGATCTATTCAGATGACAAAGGCAATATGCACGAGTGGGCTTCAGACAACTTCAGCCTGGTAAAATAAAGTAAATCCTATTTACTGACGCACTCGGCAGATTACAACTCGGTTACCACCCATGAAGAATCCAGACCCGATGTCGGGAACACATACTGTGACAGGCTTGACAGAGGCGCAAAAGACATTGACGGTACAGTGAAATCGGTCACTGTGCCGTCTTTCATTTTCAGTGAGGCCTTCGCTATGACAGGCCGGTTATGATTCTTTTCGGAAAACCATATCGTCATGGAAGAAATGCCTGCCGCGGAAGAACGCGGAGCGAACTGGACCTTGACAAGCTGCTGTCCCTTCTCCATGACCGCAGAACTGGAAACAGTCTTGAAATGTGCATTCAAGTCCTTGACTATCAACGCAGGATCCACCATGAGCGATTCCTCATCTCCGGTCACGGATTCCACGATGACCTCGCGCGCCATCTCATCCACAATCCAGCGGGTCCTGCCGTCACACAAGATTTTCATTCCATTGCCGCTTACAGCGAAACACTCCCCTTGCACCTTTGCCGTCCCGTTTCCGGAAACCGGGGCGGACGCATGCATGACGAAGGAATATGAAAACTCGACGCAATGATTCTTCGCCGCAGATACGAACCTGTCCTGCACAGACTGCGCAGATACAGATATAAAGGTCAATGTTGCCGCGAGACAACAAATAATATTCTTGAATGCCGTCATTCCGATTCGATATAGAAGATTATACACGCAGTTCCTTCAAGCGCAAATCAAGTTCATCAAGGTCACCTATCAGAACCTGACGTGGCTTGGAACCTTCCTGAGGGCCGACAATTCCGGCTGCCTCCAGCTGGTCCATAACTCTTCCCGCTCTTGCATAACCCATGCCGATACGGCGCTGGATATCCGAAGTGGAACCCTTCTGGCTTGAAACGACCAGACGGGCAGCCTCTTCGAAATACTCGTCCATCTCATTGACATTGAGAGAACCCGCACTTCCTTCTGCCTTCTCTTCCGGCTCAGGAAGATAATATGGGGTATTGTAACTCTTCTGGTAACCCTGCTCGTCTCCGATGAAACGCGCAATGGCATTGACCTCGTCATTGTCAATGAAAGCACACTGCACCCTCTCGGTGGAAACACCTGCATAGTAGAGCATATCACCCTTTCCCACAAGCTTTTCCGCGCCGACAGAATCGAGGATAATCTTCGAATCAGTATTGGAAATGACCCTGAACGCTATTCGTGTCGGGAAGTTGGCCCTGATGACACCGGTAATGATGTCCACGGAAGGTCTCTGTGTGGCGATGACCACATGGATTCCCGCCGCACGGCCCTTCTGTGCAAGTCGGATGATAGAAGTCGTGATGCTCCTCGCCATGTTCTTGGCATCTCCGGTAGCGCCGGCCGACATTGTCAGGTCAGCATACTCATCGATGATGGTGACAAGATATGGAAGATACCGGTGTCCGGCTGTAGGAAGAAGTTTCCTGTCGCGGTACTTGTTGTTGTAAAGCACGACATTGTTCACTCCGGCCTTGTTAAGGAGCTCATATCTGTCATCCATTTCCACGCAGAGAGACTTGAGGACCTTCTCCGCAGCAGGAGCCTTGGTCACGATGGCATTGTTGCGCTCCTCCTCAGCATCTCCTGAATCCGGAAGTACAGCCAGATAATGGTGAAGGAGGTGTGAATATGCAGTGAACTCCACGCTCTTAGGGTCCACGAATACGAACTTCAGTTCTGAAGGATGCTTCGCATACAGCAGGGATGCAATCAAGACATTAAGGCCCACCGACTTACCCTGCTTCGTAGCACCTGCAACCAGAAGATGAGGTGCATCCGTAAGATCAAACACCTTCACTTCTCTGGTAATGGTATATCCGATGGCCACAGGCAGCTCGGCCTTACTGTTCCTGAAGGCGTCACTGTTCAGAAGCGCCTTGAGAGGCACCACGGAAGGAGTATCGTTAGGCACCTCTATACCGATGGAATCCACAAGGGTCACCATACGTATCCTGTTGGTACCCAATGTCATGGCTATCTCCTTGTCGAGATTTATGATAGACTGGATCCTTACGCCCTGTGATGGGTAAACCTTATACAATGTAACTGTAGGTCCGACTACCGCCTTCACATCCTCGACTCCGATCTTGTATGTCTGAAGTGTAGCGCGGATCTTGAAATTGTTTCGCTTGAGCTCCTCAGAGGAAACGTTATGCACCCTGTCAGCATAGTCATGCAGGATGTTCAGCGTAGGGAACTGATACTTAGGCAGTTCGTCCCTTACATCGATACGCGGCAAATCCTTCACCACGTCCGTGGACAATTCACCTCCGCCGTCTTCCACTTCCATGCCGATATCATCAGGACCGCCTGACTGGGCGGCCGTATTCACCGGTTCAGTTTCATTGACAGGAACAGCAACTTCATTGACAGGCTTCCCGACAGGCGCAGGCTCATTGACAGGTTCATTGACAGGCTCTGCAGCAGGAGTTCCGGCAGGGGCAGGTTCCTGATTCCGAACATCAGTCTCCGTCTTTTTCTTCTCCATGAAATTGAAAGTCCTTACCTGCTTCGGTTCCTTCTTTTCAGCCTTGTCCCCGATTTTCAGGAACCACGCGGAGAATTTGTCGCTGGAGAAATATGCCCATGCTGCACAAAGAGCAAGCAGGAAAAAGAACGCTACCGTCTTTCCTACCATACCTTCAATCCACAAAATCGCCTGAGCGCCATATTCGCCGCCCAGACCGCCGCCGAAAACCATCGTAGCCCCCACGATGTCTGAAATATAGGCAAGCACGAAGGAAAGAAGCATCGCTCCTGTCAATGCCAGCAGAACTGACTTGAGGACGGAAAACCTCCTTTCGCCGAAGAAAAGTCTCACCGAGATTATTCCGAATGCAAGAACTACAGCCAGGGCTCCCAAGCCGAAACAGTCGGCCACCAGAAGTCCTGAAAGTTTCAGGCCCAGCTTGCCTCCCAGGTTGGCCACGACACAATCCTTGTCCAAAAGGAGCGCCGGGTCCAGAAGCAGGCTCTGGTCCTGTTTCCATGTAAACAGATAAGAAACACAACCGATGAATGCCAGCATTGTAAACAATCCGAGCAGCACACCGGCCGTCTTTCTCAAAACCACATGATGAGTCTGCGAAAACTCACGTATTTTGCCTATGAATCCTGACATTTCAGTTTATCGTTTCTGATTACCCTTTCTTCCGAACATACGGCGCTGACCGTTACCAGGCTTGCGCACAGTTGCGAAGTCAATGCTCATTCCCGGTCTCGAGAATGTCGAATCAGATGAAATCCTGGACAGGGTCAATCCCTCCGGCACGCGGATGCGGAAATCAGAAAGTTTCTCGATATCATTGAAAATGGTCTCGTCCGCAACGCTGTCTTTGTTCCAGATGAGGTACTGCTGACGCATATACATAGCAAGCGAACGGATCATGGCAGTCTTCTGCTCGCCATCAGGCTCACCTGCAATCAGTTCGATGATACTTTCGATATTCCTTCCGTAATGGGTGGCGCGGATAGGCTTCGTCTTCAGAGGAATAATCTCCGGACGGGTCTTGCGCTGTTCCGGAGACGGAACAGGATAAGGAGAATCCACATCAAGGTCGTATCCGGCCATGATATACAGATGGTCCCACAGTTTATGTTCCCAGTTATCCTCGAGATGGACCTGCGGATTAAGAATTTCCATGACCCGGACTACGGCCCTGGCCTGCTCAGAACGCTTGGCCCTGTCCTGTATATCCTTCAGTCCCTCCACCATCTTAAGCACGTTCCTGCCATACTCCGGCATGGCAAGTTTTTCCCTTTCTGTATTGTAATCCAGCACAATAGGATTCTCTTCGTAGTAATTGTCCATCTTAATTTCCTGTTAATTCAACCTTCCGGCACACTAGCATTGACCCGCGGGTTTCTGCCTTTGCCGTAAAGATACAAAGATAACGAATTTCTACGATATCTCCTCAACTCTATCCTCAGGAACATACCAAAGTGCAGCCTTTACCGAAGCATAGCCCATCTGCCGGTACAGGGAGGCATATCTGGAAACCTGCCTGCCATAACAAGGATGAGGACTTCCGAACTTGTAATCCACAACCGTCACAGAATCGCCTTCGACCACCACCCTGTCGGGACGATAGATTTCTCCGTCAATGTCAATGATAGAGGTCTCATTGAAGACACAGTTCCTGTCGGCCGGGAACCACCCGCGCTCCCGAGCAGATGCAATTCTCGCGGATAACATTGACCTTATCTCATCTCTTTCTTCAGCATCGATGCTTCCGCTCTCGAAACTTTCGGTCAATGCAAGTTCAAGATCCTCAGGGACAATTACTTTCGACAGGATATCATGCATCACGATTCCACGGAGTCTGCCGGATGCGGCATATCCGACCCCGCCATCCGGAGCGAAGAAGTCATTGGCCTCGGAACTGAATTCCAGACGGGCCTTCATCCTGGCATCGCCCTCAGATTCCTCATTCAGCGGGAATGACTGATAATCACCCACTTCCCTACCTTTGGACAACTTGCTGCAGCCCGAGAACTTATACTCGGAGCCGACGCGGAAACGCTCCCCCGGGAGTTCATATTTCTGGGGCGAGAATGCGACCTCACCGCGTCCTGTGGCCGAATCACATCCGTGCACATACCAATACAGAATCTGGGACATGTCACCGAAGTCGAAATCCGGAACCGAATCCTGTCCTGGAGCGGCAGCATTGAGACACTTGTCTGACGGCATCGCAGATATGATGGTCATACCTTTTTCCGCCCTGGTCGTCGCCACATAGTACGTATTCATGGCATCGACGACCTGCATCAGACGTTCCCGCCTGTAATCATCCGAGAACAGGGACTTGTCGGTCTCTGCTGAAAGATTCACCCGATAGACTCCTCTGGCAGAATCCTCGAGTTCAGTTCCTTCGACCGCAGGACGGCACCAGTGCTCATCGGCCTTATACAGATTCACAGTCTCGGTATATGGGAAGATGACATATGGGAATGAAAGTCCCTTCGACTTATGCACTGTCATAACTCTCACTGCATCAGCATCATCCGGCGAACTGATCTTAGGATCTACATCGTCCCAGTACGCAAGGAACTCGGGCAGGGAGTTCCCGTTTGTCTGGCTCCAGTCCAGCACTGTGTCCATAAACGCCTGGATATAAGGAATCTCGCCCGCAAGAGCATCAGGACTCACAGCCTTCATCTCTCGGATGAAATACTCGCAAAGGTCCACGAGGGAGTGATATTCAGAAGGCGGGTCAATGCCGAGAGACTCAGCCAGGAACGAATTGAGCCTGTCGCCAGGATTGTTCGAATATGAGAGCAATGCCGCAAGACGTCTCACTGCAGGAGATGACTTGACTGTAAGTGAATCGTCCGATATGACAGGTATCCCGGCTTCCAGAAGAGCAGACGCGATGTCTGCACCTATCTTGTTGGTCCTGACCAATATACCTATCTCAGAGTCCGATGCTCCGGCAGCCCTGAGCCGTCCGATTTCCGCAAGTACAGCGTCGATCTGAGACCCGTTTTCCTTGTCACAGAAAATCACATCCACATTGCCCACGGCCTTGTCCCTGGACTTTACTTCCTGCTTCACGTCGGAATATATATCCGAAACCACATTGTCTCCGGTAAGCTTGTCCATACATGTGGCCGCGTAACGGTAGAAGTCATTGTTGAAATCCACGACACTCTTCACACTTCTGAAATTGCATTTCAGGCTGTCTTCGTCGGCATGAGGGAACTGCCTGCCCAGTATGCTGTTCAGCAGATTCCAGTCCGAGTTTCTCCATCTGTAGATACTCTGCTTGACATCGCCCACTATCAAGTTCATATTCCCGGCCGCATCGCTGTCGGCAAGAAGCGGATGGAAGTTGTCCCACTGGATGCCGGAAGTATCCTGAAACTCATCCAAGAGGAAGTGGTCGAACCTGACACCTATCTTTTCATAAATGAAAGGAGTATCGCTACCATCAATGATACCGCGCAAAATGGTATTGGAATCATCCAGGCTCATGACATTCTTCTCCTTCACCAGATTGTCGAACGCCTCGTCAAGTTCTCTCGCAAGACCAAGTGCAAAGACCTGACGTTTAAGTATTCCGGCTGTCCTGTAAATGCGGTATTCATCTTCGAACAGTTCACAGAACGCATTCAGAGGACCATCCAGCAGCCCCTCGACCTTAGGCATAAGTTTGACGGCCTTGGCCTTCGCAAACCACTTTTCCGGACACGGTGCCTTATCCATGAACGAATCGGTAGGGACCGGAACCGCCTTTCCACGTTCAAGTTCAATGTACTTGTAGATCTGGCTCATGAACTTGCGGTTGAAATCATCAGCATTGACCCCTGCACCATCCAGGACAGCATTGACAGCCTCCGCCGCGGCCTTGACCTTATCGGCGAATGAGTCAATGACATTGGCGCATCCGTCTTTCAATGCCTTCAGGCCCTCCTTCGAGTAAACCTCGCTTTCGTCCACATGGTACATTTCCACGGCAGCCCTGTGCTCCTCGCTCTTCAGCGCCACGGCAGTTTCATACAGGTCGCTGTCAAGCGAGAACTTTCCTTTCGTGATAAGCTGGTCTTTCACGCTGTCAGTCAGCCAGTCCAGAAGTTCCTTCTTGTCTTCGGTAAGAGAGTCCAGAATCCTGTCAACGCTCTCTTTCACAAGGGATTCCTTGTCGAGTTCGACCTGATAGGATGCGAACTGTCCGATTTCCCTCGAGAAGGCTTTCAGGGTGCGCTGGAAGAATTTGTCAATGGTACTGACCGAAAAAGCCCCGTAGTCATTCAGTATATTGCACAACACCCTGCCTGACATTGATGAAAGCACGGATTCCGACTTTCCCAATTCGGTTTTCAGGTCATCAATGTAAGGTGACTCGGCAGGTGACGAGGCGAGGATATCGAGTTCTTTCAGAATCCTCTGCTTCATCTCGTCGGTTGCCTTATTGGTGAACGTCACCGCAAGGATGTGCCTGTATGCATAGGGGTCTTCGCTTTCGAGCAGAAGCTTTATGTACTCCTTTGCCAGCGTATATGTCTTTCCGCTACCTGCGGATGCCTTAAGTATCTTTATCATAACGTCGTTTTCAGCTGATTGTCAATAAGTTTGTTCCTGTTCCGGTCGTCCCGAGCATCCCGGCATCCCGGGTATTCAGGACTCGCCAATGTCATCTTCCGCATATTTTCCTGAAGTCACAGTACTTGCAGACATTTCTGTCCTCTGTCCTGCGGAAGCCGGCATCCGGATTCGAAAGTTCCGCGAAAACATCTTTGAGCCGTTTCTTTACTTCAATGTTGAACTGCTCGCATTTCTCCGCGCTCATGATGCTGTCCGCCGAGAACAGCCTAGGCACCGGATAAATGACATTGTCCACTATCCTGCCCTTCAGTTCCGCTTCCGTAAACATGTCGTACAGAAAGAGTTGCAAAGCAATCTTCGGGCGTTTCGGAGAGATTTCCGCAAACAGGGATTCTGCGACGGACTCAAAGTTAGAGTCAGTGATTCCGACGTCCGTATCCTCGACTTTTCCGGTCTTGTAGTCCACAATCCTCACGCGGCCGTCTTCGAAGCTGTCCATCCTGTCCACATAACCGACAAAGCGGAATCCATCAAACTGCCAATGCCTTTCGAGTTCCAGTCCGAGGATTTCAAAGCCATCACCCTTCATGAGAGACTTATCCATCTTCAAAGTCCTTATCACATACTGGTTTATGACATCTTCGAGGACCAGGTTCCTGCCGGTAACCTCGTCAGATTTCAACTGCTGCTGTATCAGGGCCCGGACTTTAGGACAGATTACGCTGTCCCTGTTTTCCAGCAGCCAGTCAATATAGTCCTTGGTTATCAACTTGAGCGGATTCTTGACATTGGCCACTACATTTTCCCTTTCCATGCAGAACTGCGGATTCAGGGCCTCTCCTCCGAGATACAGAGCGTACATGGTGTCATGGAAGACAGAACCGACCATGCCTCCGTCCATCGACTCTGCGACCTCCGCCTCAGGCTGGAGTTTCTTGACCGAGGCGTAATAGAACTGGGCCGGGCAGGACAGGTACTTCTTCAGGGAAGAGGCCGAATATGTCATTGACTTTATCCTTTCCAGATCTTCCTGCGTCTTCGCCACTTCTTTCTCCGAATCCGCGATATCTATCTTATAGCGAAGCACTTCCTTCTGCATGCGCGGATATTTGTACTGGTATGTCAGCTGCTTGATGTAGCGGCTTTCCTCGCCGGATTTCATGCCTTCGGTCCTGGAGTCATACATCATCCACACATTCCCGGCACGCTGGATCATCCTGTAAAAATAGTAGGCCCAGACTGCATCCTGGTTTTCATAAGTCGGCAGACCGAACCCTTTTCTGAGTTCAGGCGGAATGAAAGATGAACTTACGCTGCGACGCGGGAAAATGCCCTCGTTGCATGACAGGATTATCAGATTCGAGAAGTCCAGAGCACGTGTTTCCAAAGGTCCCATAATCTGAAGTCCCTTCAGAGGTTCGCCCTTGAACGGCACTGATACACCGCCGACCAGCTGCTGGAGGAGACGCACATAAGTCATCGGCACAATATTGAGGGTCAATGCTTTCAGGCGGTTTATGGAGAGGTAGTACTGCTTGGCGAAATGAGTTTCCAATGCCATTGACGGCATTTCTGAAATCTTGGCTCCGATTTCACTGAGAATCTGAAGCTGATACTCTTCCAGGTGTCGTATCTGGTCTGCGGAAACCGCCTTAGGGTCAGTCACTACAGGTCTGAATATCAGGTCCGACAGCCAGAATCCTTTGAGGTCCGACTCCGGGATATAATATTTCGCGTCATTCTTAATCCTCGCGGTGAATTTTTTACCTTCTTCGCCGGCCAGTGTCTGGAATATGCCGGACGCCAGGACTGCCCACACCTGGGCATGGTAGAATGCCCATCCGTTTTTCTTCTTTCTGAGGTGGAGCTGAAGTGCCGCGACATCCTTCATGAGGGAATGGATTGCGCTGCCTGACATAGGATAACCCATTGTAACATTGACAGATACAATTTCCTCCGGGATGGTGTTCAGAAGCGGCGCGAGCATTCCTTCGTCCGGAATCACAATCGCCGTATCGGCTTCGTCAATGTCAAGACGTCCGACTTTGGAGAGGTCTCCACCTGTCCGTTTATCGGCGATTTCCTTCAATACTTCAGGAATATACTTGGCCATCCCTACTGCTGACGGAACGCTGAGGACACGGATTTCCGGGCCTCGCGAATCCGCTCCGGCCCGCATGTCCGCCCCAGAGGCCTTCGCCGGTGCAATTCCTGTAACTCCATCAATGTCAAAGGTCTGAGGAAATTCAATGACATTTTTCGACATGAACATAGATGCCTTGTTCATCGGATCGCGCAGCATGTCAGAACTGTAATCCCAGCAGAACTCAGCGAGAGAGGCATCGCGCATCTTTCTCATTGACAGTTTCTCACATTCATTCAAGGCATTGAGCCCTACGAAAACGAACTTTCCTATCCCGGGGAACTTGTCAGCGAGTATGTCTGAAGCGCTTTCCTTCTTCAGCCTTTCAGCAAAGACTCTGTAAGCCATACCTTCATAGGCCAATCCCTTCTCTGTCAATGCCTTGTTGAATTTCTCGTACAGCGGATACAGAAGGTTCCATATCATCAGGAACTTTTCTTTGACATTGGGATTGTCCGAGCCGAGATTTACTGTGAGTTTTCCTCCCTTGCGGAAATGACTGATAAACTGCTTGATAGCATTGAGCTGGACATCAGTCAGATAGGAGTATGAATCCTGGATATCCTTAAATTCGGCAACATTGGTATAAAGGCTTTTGGCGTCTGCCAGATATTTGTCGGTATCATCGAAGTCGCTCAGGATGACGTCACCCCAGAAGATGAAGTCGTCCAATGATTCCGCCTTGCTGTTCAATGACTTGTAGCAGTCATACAGTTCGAGAAGCAGACTCACTCTGTCGGTGACTGCCGAGCCGCTAGCCCTGTAGAAGAACTCGTTCATTGTCATCATGACAGGCGCGATTTCCGGCTTGGAGCCTTTGGCTTCCTTTACCGCGTCGCTGAGCCATCTGGTGAAAAATACCATTGACCTCCTGTTCGGGAAAATGAAGCATTTCCTATTCATGTCCCCTTCTTTCTGATAATGTTCAGCTACCTGTCTGAGAAACTGTTTCATATTTGGCTAAATTTTTGTTGCACAATTATTTGTTGCATTCTGTCAGGCTTTCTGTTTACCTGTTGTATATTTATATACTGCAAAGATAACCATATCTTACACCGGGAGATAAACTTTTTTTCGATTGCCTGACGCGATTTGCAACATTTTAATAAAAATTTTTCGAAAAACACTTGGAAATCAAATTCCAGTTCGTATCTTTGTACCGCAATTTAGAATTGTTAAAAATTACAAATAAAAAATTCCGGTACAACGGAAAGGATTGGAAAATATAAAAACAACAATAAAAAAAGGAGTAAATCATGAAAAAGAAATTCAGATGTCTCGTATGCGGCTATGTTTACGAAGGTGAGAATCCACCTGCAGAGTGCCCTGTATGTCATGCAAAATCAGATAAGTTCGTTGAAATCAAGGATGAGGAGCCTATGGCTTGGGCATGTGAGCATGTCATCGGTGTTGCCAAGGGTTGCGATCCTGAGATTCACGAGGGTCTCGAGGCTCATTTCACAGGTGAGTGCACAGAGGTCGGCATGTATCTCGCAATGAGCCGTCAGGCAGAGCGTGAGGGCTATCCTGAAATCGCTGACGCTTTCAAGAGATATGCTTTCGAAGAGGCTGAGCACGCAGCCAAGTTCGCTGAGCTTCTCGGTGACGTGGTTTGGGATACCAAGACCAACCTCGAAAAGAGAATCGAGGCTGAGAGAGGTGCTTGCGAGGGTAAGCTTGCCATCGCTACCAAGGCTAAGCAGCTGAACTATGACGCTATCCATGACACCGTTCACGAGATGGCCAAGGATGAGGCCCGCCACGGCGCAGGCTTCCTCGGACTCTACAACAGATTCTTCAAGAAGTAACGCATGTCACGACATAGGCTGAAACTTGTCAATGTTTCAGTACAGATACAGAAAGGGCTGGCCGGATGACGGTCAGCCCTTTCTGTCTGGCAAGGTACCCTGTAAAGTGTCAGGTGGAAGTTCAGATACTTATGTCAATAGAAAACGGTGTAAATATTGGCCTGTTTTTACACCGTTTGGTCCAAAATTGACATTCCGTGCAAAAAATGCCAGTTTTTTCCACCGTTTTTGGCTATCTGGCGTAACAGCTATTTGCCGCGGACGCAATTGACAATTATACTTTCTGTGCCGCAAGCAAGTCTGAATTCGCCCGGTTCGAGGACCCAGTTCAGAGAATGGTCCACATATGCCAAGTCATCAGCATACAAACGGAAGGTTACTGTCTTGGTCTCTCCCGGAAGGAGTTCCACCTTCGTATAGTCACGGAGCCTGCGGACATCCGGGGTAAGTGTAGCCCAAAGGTCTGAACTGTAAAGAAGTACGGACTCTTTACCCTTGACTTTTCCGGTGTTCTTGACATCCACGCTCACTTCTATGACATCACCCGAGTTGAAATCAGTCTTGTCGGCACGGAGATTTGAATACTCAAACGTTGTGTAGCTGAGTCCATGTCCGAAAGGCCACTGACTAGTCATATTGGCATTGTAGTTATAAAGGCCCTCTACTGTCGCACTGTTCTCACAGAGCTTATAGTCATAAGTATTCAGACGGTTGACATATTTCGGATATGTATATGGAAGTTTTCCGCTGAAATTCTCTTCACCGCAAAGCAGGGCGGCCAGAGCATCTCCGCCATAGTTACCAGGAAGCAATACGCTTACTACTGCGCCTGCAAGAGGTTCGATGTCATTCAGGACACGAGGACGTCCCTCATTCAAGATGAGGACAATAGGCTTTCCTGTCTTCGCCAGTTCCTTTACAAGGTCGCGCTGATTTGAAGAAAGCGAAATATCATTGATATTACCCACGGTCTCACAATAGGAGTTCTCTCCGATTGCGGCCACGATAACATCAGCATTGCGTGCAGCATTGACAGCCTTGGCATAGTCACCACGCTCCTCAGCTTCGAAATGGGCATGCTTTTTATAATTCAGCACAGAGACATAGTCCACATTCTTGAATTTGGTCTTAAGTGCCTCATATATAGTATTATACTGTCCGGTAAATGCAGGATTGTCAGCAGCGTCGCCCTGCCAGGTATAATTCCATCCGCCGCCTAAAGTGCGCATAGAATTGGCATTAGGGCCGACCAGAAGAATACGGGCATCCTTGGAAAGAGGGAGAAGCGAGTTGTCATTTTTCAACAGGACTTCACTTTCGAGAGCGGCATTGTAGGCATACTTCACGAACTCCGGATTCGCAAACTTCGCATAGTCCGATGAAGTGCCATACGGGTCATCAAACAAGCCGAGCCTGAATTTAAGACGGAGGATACGGCGTACCGCATCGTCAATTCGGCTCATAGGAAGCTGCTTTTCATTGACAAGTTCCACAAGATAATCACAAGCCTCGACACTATACGGTTCCATAAGCATATCGACTCCGGCATCGATCACACGCCTGATGGCTTCTTTGTATGTAGGTGTCGTGAAATCCCTGCTGAAGGCAAACTTCGCATCGGACCAGTCTGTGACAATCATACCGTCCCAGTTGAGACCTTCCTTCAGCCAACCGGTAAGAAATTCTTTATTGGTATGGAAAGGGATGCCGTCATTGCTTGAAGAATTGACCATGAGGGAAAGTGCACCAGCCTCGATGCAAGCCTTGAAAGGAGGGAAGAATTTTTCTTTCAGCTCACGTTTGGAAACCATTGAAGGTGTTCTGTCCTGACCTGATTTCGTGGCACCGTAAGCAAAATAGTGCTTGATGCAGGCTGCCACTTTTTCCGGGGAAATATGATTAGGGTCTTCGCCCTGGTAACCACGGGTAAGAGACACGCCCATACGGCTCTGGACAACAGGATCTTCGCCGAAGCTTTCCCACACTCTCGGCCAGCACTGGTTACGGCTCAAGTCCAGTGTAGGAGAGAATACCCAAGGGACATTGCAGGCTCTGGTCTCATAAGATCCTACAACACCCATGTTATACGCCAGCTCATCATTGAAAGATGCGGCAAGACCGATTTCCTGAGGGAAAAGCACGGCTCCCGCAGTATATGAAGCTCCGTGAATCTGATCAAGGCCATAGAGACATGGGATACCCATCTCGTCCATAGAAATATCTTGAAGCTGCTTTATGAAGGTCCTGTATTCAGCCGGTGTAGCGGCGACACCGTCCATTGTATTCAGAATAGAACCTATCTTGTACTTTCTTATAAGTTCCTCACCCTTTTTCGACACATTGTTCGTTCCTTTCTCAAGTACAATTTCCGAGGTAAGCTGGGTCATCTGTCCAACTTTTTCCTCAAGTGTCATCTTGGAGAGCAGCTTTTCAATTTTAGCTTCGATTTCCTTGTCCTGAGGAATGGCGCGGGGTGCCTCGTTCTGACATGAGCAAAACAATGCCCATATCCCCAAAGTGGTTAAAATGCTTTTCTTCATCTTAGTATAAGATAATTTAAGAACACAATGGACAAACCATTGCATGTCAGGTTATTATGTCTGCACAATCCTAAAATTCCGCAACTTCAGTACAGCCAACTCATATTGTGACTTATTGTTACGACTTTCCAGGTTTCACCGCAAATTTAGTTATTTATTCCCAATGTTTAGAGAACCTTCCGGAAAAGATTTGGTGACGTACAAAACCTGCCTCAGATTAGGAGAAGATTTTCAAGGATAGATCTATTTTTGAAGGTTACTTGACATGGCAAGTATTCCCCCCGACACGTCTGTCAAAAACAGCAGAACAAGAGAGTCATTAGAGAACAACAGACGACACCACATCATATAATTCTCTTTCTGAGAAAAAGTTGTTATCTTTGGAGTTTATAGGCATAAACCAAAACGGCATTGAAACCGGACATGCCTTTGACATGACCTTGACATTGACAATAAAAAAAATAAACTATATGGAAAAAGTAATTTTGACAGGTGACAGACCGACGGGAAAACTGCATCTGGGACACTACGTGGGATCATTGAGACGAAGAGTCGAACTTCAGAATGAGGGCGATTTTGACAAGATGTTCGTATTCATCGCTGACGCACAGGCGCTTACTGACAATGCCGACAATCCGGAGAAGGTACGTCAGAACATCATTGAAGTAGCATTGGACTACCTCTCTTGCGGCATTGACCCATCCAAATGCACACTCTTCATCCAGTCAATGATTCCGGAGCTGACAGAGCTCACATTCTATTACATGAATCTGGTAACGGTATCGAGACTCCAGAGAAATCCGACGGTAAAGGCGGAAATCCAGATGAGAGATTTCGAGAACACTCTGCCCGTGGGATTCTTCTGCTACCCTATCAGCCAGGCTGCTGACATCACCGCATTCAAGGGCACAATCGTTCCTGCAGGTGAAGACCAGGAGCCTATGATCGAGCAGACCAGAGAGATAGTAAGAAAATTCAACAGCGTTTATGGTGAGGTTCTGGTCGAGCCGGAAATCCTTCTTCCACAGAACTGCGTGTGCATGAGATTGCCTGGAACTGACGGTAAGGCAAAGATGAGCAAGTCTCTCGGAAACTGCATCTACCTCAGCGACGACGAGGCTACAGTATGGAAGAAAGTCAAGAAAATGTCCAACGGTGCGCCTAGAATGAGCCAGGACGAGCCGGGAAACCTTGACGGAAACGCTGTATTCACATATATGGACGCATTCAGCACCAACGAGGACTTCGCAGAATTCTGGCCTGAGTTCGCATCACTCGAAGAACTGAAAGAGCAGTATGTGAAGGGCGGTATCGGAGACGGGACCTGCAAGAAGTTCCTGAACAATGTCCTGAACAAGAGACTCAGTCCGATCCGTGCTCGCCGTCATGAATTCGAGCAGGATATTCCTGAAGTTTTCAACATCCTGAAGAAGGGTACGGAGGTCGCTCGCGAAACAGCAGCCAAGACGATGGCAGAAGTTCGCAACGCAATGCGTATCAATTATTTCGATGATGCAGCCCTCATCGCAGAGCAGGCCAAGAAATACGAAAAATAATTTTTACATCATAACGAAAGTCCCGTGAGCAGAACAAACTGTTCACGGGACTTTCATTATAACATAACTCCATTCGGCATTGGCATAGAGCTGTCAATGTCAGTCTATATCCATGTCATCATATCCGGGCGGATCATCAGGCAGGTCGGCATTGAAATCAATTCCGTCCCACATCTCTTCGATGGTTCTCCTGTCCTTTTTGGTCGGACGGCCGGCGCCACGGTCACGCTTGACGAAAAACGTCTCGACCGGAGCCTTCAGTTTGTCCAGTTCCGACTGTGGAGTCAGATTCTCTGCATACTGCGGAACCAGCTGGGCCCCAACACGATTCTCTATCAATCCTATGACACGCCACGAGTAATGGACAGCCGCCTTGCGGACTTCTATCCTGTCCCCGATCTTGACAGTCCTGGACGGCTTCGCATCAGCATCATTGACCTTTACCCTATTGCCCTTGCAGGCATCCGCGGCCTCACTGCGCGTCTTGAACGCACGGATGGCCCAAAGATATTTGTCTATACGAACTTCTTCAGCCATAATAAGAACGGATTTCTAGTTCATACGACCGGGATTGCGTCTGAGGAACTCCTCGACAGAGAGTTTTCCAGGCTCTTCCTCTGAAGGAAGCGTGGCCTCCACATCAGGGTCAATATACTGGTCCACATCCTCGTGAGGCTCGACAGTAGCCTCGAGAAGTACGGTATTGCGGTCCTGAGGAACAAGGAAAAAGTCAGTCACCTCAGCCGGAACAAGTACAAGACCACCTTCATTGACCTCATACCTCTCTATGCCGGCATCTTCTTTCTGAATCTGGAGCGAAGCCGAGCCGCTCACGCAAACATAGACGACAAAAGCATCGGTCGTGCCGGTATTGATATGGATCGCATCCTTCAGGTCAATCTTGGTTACGGAGAATTCCCTGCGCTCGACAATCTTGTCAGTCACCTTGCCGGCATTGGCATCCTCCGCAGCGATTGATTTAACGGAAGGGTCATGTGCAGGACCGGCCTTAGAATCTCCGTAAGCACTGATTGTCAATGAATTGTCATACTTGGACATATTCAGGAAATCAAACGCAGCTTCCAGCGACAGTTCCTCAACACCATTGATGGAAGAATCATTCATGAGGCTTCTGCGGGACGTCTTTCCGGAATTTCTTCCGACGCCGGCCTCGTCAGCAGTGAACGATGCGCTCTCGGCATTGACAGAATCACCCCAGTTGTAAATCTTGAAATCGAGGTCGGAAGACTCGGCGATTTCTGCGAGAACAATCCCGCCGGAAGCGGCATGAACCAGGCCCGGAGTCATCAGAAAAGCGTCTCCCTTGTGAGGGACAATGACATTGAGCACCTCCTCGAGTGATCCGTCATGGCAACGGTTATACAGTTCCGTAGCCGAAATGTCATTCTTGAAGCCCATATAAAGCTTTGCACCCGGCTCCGCATCCATGACATACCAGAGCTTGAGTTTTCCGAGAGTATCATACCTCTGGCCGGCCACCTCGTCATTCGGGCAGACCATCAGAGGGGTACGACCATGCACATCCAACATCTTGACCATCAATGGGAACTGACGGCCGAAATATGAATATGCGGTCTCGCCGACAAGGTCCTCCAGATAGGTCTCGAGGATTTCGCTGATGGTGCTGCCTGCGAGCCATCCGTCCGCAACCTCCGAATCGCGGAAGCCCATATCCGCCAACTCCCAGCTTTCGCCAAGCTTGTCGGACATTGTCAATGCCTTTTCGACGTATTTTTTCTTGCCGCCCTTGCCTTCAACATCGTCAGCCTCAACTTTCTCCGTATATGATTTTCCCATTTTTCCGATGAAAATGCTGCCGCCCCATTCCGCTTTCTCTGCCAACGGCTTGAAAGTCATCGGATACAGTTTATTTTTTTTCAGTTCCATGTCAATGTAATTTTACGCAAAAATAGCACAAAAACGCGAGACTACACTCCCAGTATCTCCTTCAGTTCCGAAAACCTCGACGCACGTATCAGACCGGGATGCTCATACTCCTCTATCAGCTCATGCTGCCAGGTCTCATCGGAAGGAATATAGACACCGGTACCGCCGATTTTAATTACAGGGTCAATGTCAGACTTGAAGGAATTGCCGACCATCAGCATCTGTTCCGGCCTGATTCTCAGCCGTTCACAAAGTTCCGCATAGACCTCCGGCATCTTCTCATCCACCACATCCACCACGTCAAAAAAATGCCTCAGTCCGGAACGGTCAATCTTGTGGTTCTGGTCCAGAAGTTCACCCTTGGTGAGCAGGGCCATTTCATACTTTCCGGAGTTCTTTATCATTGACAAAGTCGCTTCGACTCCTGGGAGCGGTGTCGCTGGATTGCGCAGTATTGACCTTCCGCTTTCGACAAGGGATGAGATGCGCTCAGCATTGACCTTGCCGCCGCTTATCCGCACTGCGGTCTCTATCATTGATATTATGAACGCTTTGGCGCCGTAGCCAAGCTCTTCCATATTCGCGACTTCCGTCTTGTAGAGCTCGGCGTTCAGCCATTCGAGGGTGCCATAGTCCGACATTGTCTCGAAAAAGTGCCTTTCCGCCGCACGGAAAAGCGGTTCGTTGCTCCACAGGGTGTCGTCGGCGTCAAAAACGACGGCCTTGATGTCCTTTAACATAGATTTCGACTTGATTCGGGACGAAAAAGGCTGACCGGAACTTGGGATCCCGGCCAGCCAGATTTGTCATCCAAGATTAGATTCCGTACTGCTTGAAGAAGTCATTTCCCTTGTCATCAACGAGGATGAATGCAGGGAAGTTCTCTACGCGGATCTTCCAGATGGCCTCCATTCCGAGGTCAGGATACTCGACGCACTCGATGGACTTGATGCTCTCGTATGAGAGGACTGCAGCAGGTCCGCCGATAGAACCGAGATAGAATCCGCCGTGCTTCTTGCAGGCGTCTGTAACTTGCTGTGTACGATTACCTTTGGCAATCATGACCATGCTGCCGCCGTGTGACTGGAAGAGGTCGACGTAAGGGTCCATACGGTTAGCTGTGGTAGGTCCCATAGAACCGCAAGGCATTCCTTCAGGAGTCTTGGCAGGACCGGCGTAGAATACCGGATGATCCTTGAAATACTGTGGAAGGTCCTCGCCATTGTCAATGCGCTCTTTGAGACGGGCATGTGCGATGTCTCTGGCAACAATGATAGTTCCGTTAAGGCTCAGACGTGTAGAAACAGGGTACTTTGTAAGTTCCTTGAGAACTTCTGACATAGGGAGATCGAGGTCAATCTTCACTGCGTCGCCCTCACCTGCCTCACGGAGTTCCTGAGGGATGAGACGTCCAGGATTGTCGTCAAGTTTCTCAATCCAGATACCGTCCTTGTTGATCTTCGCCTTGATGTTACGGTCAGCAGAGCAGCTCACGCCGAGACCGATAGGGCAGCTTGCACCATGACGCGGAAGCCTTATGATACGGATGTCGTGAGCGAAATATTTTCCGCCGAACTGGGCGCCAAGACCAATCTTGTAAGCTTCTTCGAGAACCTGCTTCTCAAGTTCAACATCACGGAATGCGCGTCCTGTCTCGTCACCTGTAGTAGGAAGAGCATCATAGTAATGTGTAGATGCAAGTTTCACTGTAAGAAGGTTCTTCTCAGCTGATGTACCGCCGATTACGAATGCGATATGATATGGAGGGCAGGCAGCTGTTCCGAGAGTCTTCATCTTTTCAACAAGGAAAGGAACGAGTGTAGCCGGATTCAGGACAGCCTTTGTCATCTGATAAAGGTATGTCTTGTTGGCTGAACCGCCACCCTTCACGACGCAGAGGAACTTGTATTCCATACCTTCTTCTGCCTCAATGTCGATCTGTGCAGGAAGGTTGCACTTAGTGTTGACTTCCTTGTACATTGTAAGAGGAGCATTCTGGCTGTAGCGGAGATTCTCTTCTGTGTAAGTCTTGAAGACACCCTTGGAAAGAGCCTCTGCATCATCGAAACCGGTCCAGACCTGCTGACCTTTCTCACCATGGATAATGGCAGTACCAGTATCCTGGCAGAACGGGAGCTGACCCTTCGCAGCAACCTCAGCATTGCGCAAGAACCTGAGAGCCACGTACTTGTCGTTTGAAGAAGCCTCAGGATCATTCAGAATCTTGGCAACCTGCTCATTGTGTGCCGGACGGAGAAGGAAGTTCACATCACGGAATGCAGCATTGGCAAGCATTGTAAGTGCCTCAGGTTCAACCTTCAAAATGTCATGACCTTCAAAATTGCCGAGAGAGACATATTTGTCTGTCAAACGGTAATACTCGGTAGTGTCCTCACCGAGCTGAAACATTGGAGCGTATTTGAATTCCACCATTGTTTGTTAAAGTTATGTTGTTATGTTATCAGTCAATATCTTCCACAGGGCCTGACTCTGCGCCACCGCCCTGCTGCATAAGGTATGCCTTCATGAATCCGTCAAGGTCACCGTCGAGGACTCCCTGCGTATCTGCAGTGGAAAGTCCGGTACGGAGGTCTTTCACCATCTTGTACGGATGGAGCACGTAGGAGCGGATCTGCGAACCCCACTCGATGCGCTTCTTCTTGCCTTCGAGCTCAGCCTGCTTTTCCTGACGCTTCTTCAGTTCAATGTCATACAGACGCGACTTGAGGTTTCTCAATGCGTTCTGGCGGTTGTCCTGCTGCGACCTCGTCTCGGTGTTCTCCACCATGATGCCCGTCGGGATATGGCGCACCCTGACTCCCGTCTCGACCTTGTTCACGTTCTGGCCGCCGTGACCTCCCGAACGGAAGGTATCCCACTCGAGGTCGGAAGGGTTTATTTCAATGTTAATAGTATCATCCACAAGAGGATAGACAAAAACGGAAGAGAACGTGGTTTGCCGCTTTCCCTGGGCGTTGAACGGTGATATCCTCACAAGTCTGTGAACGCCGTTCTCAGCCTTAAGATATCCGTAGGCATAATCACCCTCGACCTGTATCGTGGCAGACTTGATTCCGACTTCATCTCCCTCAAGCAGTTCAGTGACAGTCATCTTGTAGCCGTTGCGCTCTCCCCACCTCATATACATGCGCATCAGCATCGCAGACCAGTCATTGGCCTCAGTACCGCCAGCGCCGGAGTTGATTGTCAATATCGCACCGAGGCTGTCGCCTTCCTCACCAAGCATATTCTTGAGTTCCAGCGCTTCCACGGCCTGCTCAGCCTGTGCGTAAGCGGCATCCAGTTCCTTCATCTCATCCGACTCCACCACATCCTCGGCAGACATATCCATGCTGTCCTTCGCAAATTCATACAGGACATCCAGGTCATCTGTCAATGACGCAGCCTTGTCATAGTCCGTGACCCAAGCCTTAACGCCGTTCATCTTCTTCATGAACGCCTCAGCTGCCTTCGGGTCTCCCCAGAAATCAGGAGCTTCAGTCTGTTTCTGAAGTTCCGCCACCTTCCTGCGCTTAGACTCGATGTCAAGGCATTTTGTCAATGCCTCCACTCTGTCATGCAATGCTTTGATCTGTTCCTGGTTAATCATATTTCTTCAATTTTCACGGCCAGCGGCAACACTTGTCCCCATACCCGGCCATGTAATCTACAAAGATAATCAGAATCCTGCTATATTTCACCAAAAACCGGCCCAACATATTATAAGGGAGGATGAAAACTTCCGTTTTCGTCCTCCCAGAATCTTTCCTCGGTAAAAAGGATGTCAATGTCTAATAGACTATGACCCGGTCATTTCGCCTCGGCGAAACTATGTTATTTGCTGGCTTCAACAGAAACTTTTCTGAATTCCTTAAAGTCCTTCATAAGTGCAAGAGCAGCCTTACGTGCGCGTGCGCCTGCAGCCTTATTACCCTTTTCTACCTGGGCTTCAGCATTAGCAGCGAACTCCTCGTACTCTGCTTTGATTCTCTCAACAAGTTCTTTCATAATCTGATCAGATTTTTTTGTTAAACATATGTTCGTTTCAGTTTTTCACTTGAAAACCATGTGCAATTTATGTAAATAAACATTAATATCCAAAAAAAATTGGAAAATATACTTACCCACAGCACTTTAGAACACATATTTCAACATTGATCATACTCCACTTTCCGGAGTCTTCTTCTTTGCAGTATTGAAAGAATTCATGGCGCGGTCAATGCCGATGGTTGTAAAGTCCTTGACACCATTTATGACCTGGTCACAGATTTCCGGCATGGCATTTTTCTCCTCATCACTCATCTCCCCAATGACGAAATTCACCTGCCCGCCTTTCTGGAAATTATTGCCAATACCGATACGAATTCTCGGATATTCCTGAGTACCAATGAGTTCCTGAATATTCTTCAACCCGTTATGTCCTCCGTCACTTCCCTTCTTTCTCATTCTCAGAGTACCGAAAGGAAGATTCAGGTCATCACAGATTACAATGAGGTTCTCCAGGGGAAGTTTCAACTTTGCAACCCAATATCTGACAGCGTTTCCGCTCAGGTTCATATAAGTCGAAGGCTTGAGCAGCGTTATGTTCCTTCCCTTGAAAGAAACTTCAGCCACATCACCATATCGTTCCGTGCGGAAAACAATATTGGATGCCTTTGCCCAGGCATCCAATACCATAAATCCTACATTGTGTCTGGTGCCTGCATACTCCGAGCCGATATTTCCCAAACCGACTACTAGATAATTCATAACATCAGAATGTATTAGTCAGGCCGGCAATGCCGCCTGATGTAAAACTGAATTAGGCCTCAGCTGGTGCGGCTGCTTCTGCTGCTGGAGCTGCCGGAGCTGCGTGATGTACGCCTTCCTCCATAAGTTCATCAAGAGCTTCCTCATACTCGATGTGAGCAGCAACCTGACGTGATGACTTAACGGTGCAGATGATTGTACCCTTAGGAGAGATAACGTTGATGTTCTCATACTTGAGATCACCGGCAACGATTCTCTTACCTATCTGGAGCTTGTTGATGTTGATAACGAGCTCGTCTGGAAGATCCTTCATGAGAGCGCTGACTTTCAGTTCACGAACGAGCTTGTAGAACTTACCACCGGCACGTACACCGATAGCGTGACCTTCTGTTCTCACCGGAACCTTGATAGCGATAGGCTTGTCCTCAGTTACTGCGAGGAAGTCTGCGTGAAGGCAGTTGTCCTTTACAGGGTGGAACTGAAGCTCGTGGATAACAGCATAAAGCTTTGTACCATTGCTGAGCTCGAGGTCAACGATGTAAGATGCCGGAGTGTCGGTAAGACCCTTAAGATCTTTCTCTGTAACTGTGAAAAGTACGTTCTCTACGCCTGCACCATAAACGTTGCATGGAACGAGACCCTGTTTGCGGAACTCTTTGATAACCGCCTTGTTGCCGACCTCACGGACCTGGCCTTTCAGTGTGAAATGTTTCATTTCGTTTGTTTGTTTAAAAATGTGTTACTCAGTCTTGGCCCGGCTGCCCGGACTAGACCCCATTGCACCAAAAGCTTTCGCTTTTTCGCGGGCTTTTCTTTAAAAGGCCCAAAATGCGGCGCAAAGTTAGTGAATAATTTCGAGAATAGAAAAATTGTCGATTAGTTTTTTCGTGGCCTGTTGTTTTCGTCCATCGAAACGACGGCTTTCATTGACAAAAACTTAAAACATTTCCGCGAAAGCGGAGAGTATTATATCTTTGCAAAGATACAAAGGAGGTATTGAATGTTGAATAAGATTCTTTCAGGAATAGCTGCAATTATTTGTGCAGCAAGTGTTTCGATTTCGGTGTGTCATGCAGAAGTCCGTTCTTCCAGAGTGGAGACTTGCCTGAAGGACGGATGGCGGTTCCATCGTGGTGAGGCTGACGGGGCTTTCGTGCCGGGTTATGATGATTCGGGGTGGGAGAGCGTGAGCGTGCCGCATGACTGGGCCATTACCGGACCCTTCAGCATTGAAAATGACCTTCAGAATGTTCAGATCGTCCAGAATATGGAAACGAAGGCTTCACTCAAGACGGGACGTACCGGCGGCCTGCCGTATGTGGGCGTGGGCTGGTACAGGACTGAGTTCAATGTCCCCGAGGGGATGAAGGCGGAACTCCTGTTCGACGGCGCGATGAGCGAGGCACGGGTTTATGTCAATGGCCATGAGGTCTGCTTCTGGCCATACGGCTACAGCCCGTTCCACTGCGATGTCACGCCATATCTGAACAAGTCCGGCTCCAATGTCCTGGCTGTCAGGCTGGAGAACCTTCCTTTTTCTTCCAGATGGTACCCGGGTGCCGGCCTTTACAGAAATGTCCACCTGGTATGTACTTCCGCCAAGGCGCACATTCCGGTGTGGGGTACTTTCGTCTCCACTCCGTCAGTGCATAAGGACATGGCGTCAGTCTCTCTGGCGATTTCATTGCAGTCGGATAAGGAAAACATTGACATAGAATATGCTACGGACGTTTTTTCTCCGGATGGCGAGAAGGTGGCTTCGAGGCGGTCGGTAGCATTGTATCATAACGGCGACAGTCATGTGCAGAAGTTTCTGGTGAAGGAACCGAAGCTGTGGTCGCCGGAGCACCCGCACCTTTATAAGGCATTGACCCGTATTTTGGTGGACGGCGTGGTGACGGACGAGTATGAGACGCGTTTCGGCATCCGTTCGGTCGAGTTCATTCCTGAGAAGGGCTTTTACCTGAACGGCGAGAACCGGAAATTCAAGGGCGTCTGCAATCATCACGACCTCGGTCCACTCGGCGCGGCCGTGAGCGTGCCGGCGTTGAGGCATCAGCTGACAATGCTGAAGGATATGGGTTGCGATGCTGTGAGGACTTCGCACAATACACCGGCTCCCGAGCTTGTAAGTCTTTGTGACGAAATGGGTTTCATGATGATGGTGGAGCCTTTCGATGAGTGGGACGATGCCAAATGCAAGAATGGCTATCATCGTTATTTCGATGAGTGGGCCGAGCGTGACATGATCAGCATGCTCCATGCGTTCAGGAATTCTCCGTCCGTAATCATGTGGAGCATCGGCAATGAGGTTCCGTCCCAATGCACTGCCGATGGTTACAAGACGGCGGCTTTCCTTCAGTCTATTTGTCACAGGGAGGACCCGACGCGTCCTGTCACATGTGGCATGGACCAGGTCAACTGCGTGCTTTCTAACGGTTTCGCGGCCCAGCTGGATATTCCGGGAATCAATTACCGCACTTTCCGTTACAAAGATTGCTACGAACAGCTGCCTCAGGGCCTCGTGCTGGGTTCCGAGACGGCATCTACCGTCAGTTCCAGGGGAACCTATCATTTTCCGGTGGAGAAGGCGTTTAGCGTAAAGCATGAGGACCACCAGTCTTCCGGCTATGACATGGAGGCCTGCAACTGGTCGAATATTCCTGACGTGGACCTCGCTCTGGCAGAAGATTATCCATGGACATTGGGCCAGTTCGTCTGGACGGGCTTCGATTACCTGGGAGAACCGAGCCCTTACGATACCGATGCATGGCCGAACCACAGCTCAATGTTCGGTATCATTGACCTGGCCTCTATTCCGAAGGACCGTTACTGGCTTTACCGCAGCATCTGGAATACGGAAAGTCCTACTCTTCATATAGTTCCGCATTGGACCTGGCCTGGTCGCGAGGGCAAGGTGACACCGGTTTTTGTGTATACTTCGTGGCCTGAGGCCGAGCTGTTCGTGAATGGCATTTCCCAGGGACGACGCTCCAAGTTGTCGCCGTCTGAGCCTTGCGAAGGTCTTCAGGATGAGGCACTTGAGAGTCGTTATCGTCTGATGTGGAATGATGTGGTTTACCAGAAGGGAGAGATTCGAGTCGTAGCTTATGACGCCAAGGGCAATGTAGCAGCTTCGGAGTCTGTCCGCACTGCCGGCAAGCCATATGCTCTTCGCCTGGAATGTGACAGGAGCTCCATCGCCCTCGACGGGGAAGACTTGGCTTATGTGACTGTAAGTGTGGTAGATAAGGACGGCAATATCGTGCCTTCCGATACCCGCGAGGTCTTCGCTTCAGTGTCCGGTGCCGGAGAGTTCCGCGCCATCGCCAACGGCGACCCGTGTTCGCTGGAAATGTTCCACCACCCGCACATGCACCTGTTCGCCGGAAAGCTCACTGTCATCGTGCGTTCGAAGGCCAATGCCGACGGACCTATTCTGCTGAAGGTCAATGCCAAAGGGCTGCGGTCAGCGGAGTTAGTGTTATAACGGGGAGTGGATTTGTCAGTCACTGACGCGTCATTTGGCAATCCACTTCTCGACGGTGCGGGTCTGAGAGGAAATGTTCACTCCGACCTTGACGAGGTTCTTGCCTTCCTCGAATTTGTAAGGAAGCATGTAGCCTTTGTCGTCAATCTGCTTGAGCGCATCTTCAGCAGAGCCGTCCACCTTGAATTCGAAGACATAGATGCAGTTATCCGTGTAGCAGACTGCATCGGCCCGGCCAATGGCTGATTTTACTTCCGTGCGGATGTAGAAACCAAGCAACGAGAAAATCAGGTAAATAATTGTCTGATAATGCTTTTCGGTCTTGTTTTCCAAGTCGTTCGGTATCCCTGCAAGGTACGCCTGCAGTTTTTCCATAGCAAGATCAATATCCTGCGAATCCATTGCCGCATAGAAATGTGCCACGAATCCGGACGCGGTGCTTGTCTTGCTTGGATATTCGCCCAGAAGCCCTCTCGTGAAGCCAATCTTGACTTCCTTGTTCGGATATCCGAGCGTATAGAGCTGCATTCTCTCGTCGTATGACTTGATGGTCAGATAACCGGTCTGGTAAAGCATTGGCAATGAATTCTCCGAAATCTCGGGCGAGACGTCGAAATCTGATTGCGGAACGAGCGGAATGTTGTCCAATGTTGTTTCGTCGATTGGGTTTTTCCGTAGTCTTTCGATGAGGTAGGTCGGGGTTCCGGTGTCGAACCAATAGCTGCCGAAACGCTTTTCGTTCAATGACTTGATGAGACTGAATGGATTGTAGATATCCTCTGATTCTTCGCAGAAATGATAGCCGTCGTAATTTGCTTTCAGCAATGCAAGTGCGTCTTCATAGCTCACTTTCTGTTTGTCAGCAAGTGCCTGAACCTCATTTTTCATGTTGTTTTCCAACTCAGTCTGTGAGATTCCACATAGTGCAGAGTATTCCGGCATCATGGAGATGTTCTGGAGATTGTTCAGCTCACTGAAAATGCTGAGCTGTGCAAATTTGTTGATTCCGGTAAGGAAAACAAACCGCAGGTATGGGTCAAGGCTCTTTATCGGGCTGTAGAAATTCCTCATTATCTGCCTGAGAACCGGCAACTTACCCTTGTCGTTCATCACGTCCAAGAGCGGAGCGTCATATTCGTCAATGATGATGACGGCTTGCTGCCCGGTCTGCTCGAAAGCACGGCGTACTAATCCCTCCAGGCGTTGATTTGGGTTTATATCTTTTTCGCCGCGCCCGTAAATGAGTTCATATTCATAAAACTTCTTGTCGAGTTCTTCAAGTAACTGCTCCTCATTCAAATGTTTAGCAGTGGACATGTCGAAATGAAAAACCGGATGCTTGGTCCATTCCTTCTTCAGTTCTCCCGCTTTCAACCCCTCGAAAAGTTCCTTCCTGCCCTCGAAATAGCAATGGAAAGTAGAGGACAGCAACGACTTGCCGAACCGGCGTGGCCGGCTCAGAAAAACGTATTTGTACTTATCCGCAATGTCATTGACATAACCCGTTTTGTCAATGTATAAATACTTTCCGGATATAATTTCCGCAAATGTCTGTATCCCAATCGGGAATCGCCTAATCGTCGTCTCCATAGTCCAAAACTTTACATATTCCCAAAGATAGCAATTTTTACGTCCATTCGTTATTTTGCCGACGGCGCTGTCTGAAAACTTTTCATTATAGTGACCTTGTACGGATGGAGCACGGCCTCATGAGCCGCATTCTGCGCGACTGCTTTCTTGCCGTCATCCACAGTCGCAGGAGCATAGGAATTACCGACTACCTTTTTTCCGGAAATCGCTTCGAACCAGGTGCAGGCAGCGGTGTAACGTCCATAATTGAGCTCCAGATGGTATCCGTCACGGTTCATTTTATCTCCGATATAGGAAGTGCGGGCGTTCTGGATGGCGGTTCCTGACGGTACCAGGACATCGAACTTATTGTCTTTCAACGCATTCTTGGTCGCTGCCACGATAGCCTCATACATCTGCATCTGGTCGCTTCCGTATTTCGGGAATTCGCCATGGTCGGAATCCGAAGCATAAGCCCAGGTCTGATGCCACACCAGTTTGAAGTCCTTCTTCGGTGCATACCTCCGGAGATATGATATCAATGACTTGAGATATGGATTATATGTATCGTATTCACCGGATTTTCCGCTCGCCTGCTGAAGGCTGATATAATCCCACGGCTCATCCAGAAGCGCGTCGATAAGTTTTGTTTTCGGGGTATTCGTCTTCGCACCGTCGACGATTTTCCTGTAAGCATATTCAGCCTTGCCCGACACGGAATTGTTATAATGTCTTTCCAGCGAACAGCCGGGGATATACATATTGCCGATCACGACCTTTATCCCTGCCGCATCGAAGAGTTCGTAAAGATATTGTTCTACAGCATCTTGCGAGAAGCTGTTGCCGATTGCGAGTATCCGAATAACCCCGTCATCCTTCTTTTCGACAGCCCCACGAGTCTCTGAAAAAGTCTGAGTCGGAGAGCTTCCGATAGCAGGATATGATGTAACTACAAAGAATCCTGCAAAGAGGAGTCCGCATATTTTTCCGTACAATGATTTCATAAATAATTATTGTTTCACGTTCTGACTCATAATCCACGATTCCGACAGCAAAAATAGGATATAGAATCACCTGGCAATCCACTTCTCGACGGTGCGGGTCTGAGAGGAAATGTTCACGCCGACCTTGACGAGATTCTTGCCTTCCTCGAATTTGTAAGGAAGCATGTAGCCTTTATCGTCAATCTGCTTGAGCGCATCTTCCGCCGAACCGTCCACCTTGAATTCGAAGACATAGATATAATTATCCGTGTAGCAGACTGCATCGGCCCGGCCAATGGCTGATTTTACTTCCGTGCGGATGTAGAAACCAAGCAACGAGAAAATCAGGTAAATAATTGTCTGATAATGCTTTTCGGTCTTGTTTTCCAAGTCGTTCGGTATCCCTGCAAGGTACGCCTGCAGTTTTTCCATAGCAAGATCAATATCCTGCGAATCCATTGCCGCATAGAAATGTGCCACGAATCCTGACGCGGTGCCGGTATTGCTTGGATATTCGCCCAGAAGCCCTCTCGTGAAACCAATCTTGACTTCCTTGTTCGGATATCCTAGCGTGTAGAGCTGCATCCTCTCATCGTATGACTTGATGGTCAGATAACCGGTCTGATACAGCATTGGCAATGAATTCTCCGAAATCTCCGGCGAAACATCGAAATCCGATTGCGGAACGAGCGGGATGTTGTCCAATGTCGTTTCGTCGATTGGGTTTTTCCGTAGCCTTTCGATGAGACAGGTCGGGGTTCCGGTGTAGTGCCAATAACTACCGAAATGCTTATCAGACAACGCATTAATGAGGCTGAACGGATTGTATATATCTTCTGATTCTTCACAGAAATGATAGCCGGCATAATTGACTTTCAACAAAGAAAGTGCATCTTCATAGCTCACTTTCTGTTTGTCAGCAAGTGCCTGAACCTCATTTTGCATATTGCTTTCCAGCTCAGTCTGAGAGATTCCGCACAACGCAGAGTATTCCGGCATCATGGAGATGTTCTGGAGATTGTTCAACTCACTGAAAATGCTGAGCTGTGCAAACTTGTTGATTCCTGTGATGAAAACGAACCGAAGATAAGGGTCGAGGCTCTTTATCGGGCTGTAGAAATTCCTCATTATCTGCCTGAGAGCCGGCAACTTACCCTTGTCGTTCATTACGTCCAAGAGAGAAGCGTCATATTCGTCAATGATAATGACGGCTTGCTGGCCGGTCTGCTCGAAAGCGGCTTTTATCAGGAATTCTAATCTCGCATTTACATCAATGTCATCGACATTTGGAAGTTTTCCATAAATGGCCTCATATTCTTCCAGTTTATATCCGAGGGTGCGGACCAGCTGCCCCTCATTCAAATGTTTAGCAGTGGACATGTCGAAATGAAAAACCGGATGCTTGGTCCATTCCTTCTTCAGTTCTCCCGCTTTCAACCCCTCGAAAAGTTCCTTCCTGCCCTCGAAATAGCAATGGAAAGTAGAAGACAGCAACGACTTGCCGAAACCGAGCGGACGATTCAGGAAAACGTACTGATATTTATTGGCGATGTCATTGACATAACCCGTTTTGTCAATGTATAAATACTTTCCGGATATGATTTTCGCAAATGTCTGTATCCCAATCGGGAATCGCCTAATCGTCGTCTCCATAGTCCAAAACTTTACACATTCCCAAAGATAGCAATTTTTATTCTGATGCCGCCTTTAGTTTTTCAATCGGAATCAGCGGAATCATAACGAAGCTTAGAGGCGTTCCCTTCAGATTTTTCATAAGGACACCTCTCAACGCCCCCAATGTTGCAGTTATGAATGTATCCAAAATCTCGGAGCTCTGAGTGGTAACTCTGCCGTTGCTGTCAAATGACAATACTTTCTTGATCGGGGACAAGCCGAAAATCATTGAAATGGCATTGGTCGCAAGAATTGTATTCGTTTCTGTGTGAACGACATTGACCTTCATCGAGACTGTTATACAATCTTCTTCCATAGCAGGTTTCATGGCATGACCTATCCGCATCGAAACAGACTCCGGATTAATTGACTGAAAATCAAAGTCATAGTTAAATTTATATTCTGTCTCAAGGATTGACACAAGTCTATATTTTATATTCATAGCCATTCAAATATTTTTATGCCAATGACAGCACATTTGTAACCGCAGATGCATCCCACTTGCCGTCCATACGAATGTAGACAGCCTCACATACCATAGCATACGTATGCGGAGATCTCGTACGAGCCACCTTGATGCTTGATTCCTCAGTCGAAATCGTCCTTGTCCTCATAGTCGAATCTGCAAACAGGCTAATCCCCAAGCAATCGCCAATGTCAGACAACGTATCTACTGTAAAATTTCTATTTCCGGAAAGCCACTCGGAAACCTCAGATTCGCTTTTACCCATAAGTTCAGCGAAACGCTTCTGGCTAAGTTTCTTTGCGTCCAATGCATCAGCAATCTTTACCGCAATCAACATCCTGTCGCGAGTATGCCTCTTATCATCTTCCGTGATAGAAGACATTATCTCAGATAATACGGCAGATGGTTTTCGTCTGGAATTATTCATATCTCGAATTCTGCAAAATCTGTTATTATTATAGCTCCATCGTTCTCAATTCTGATATCCTTTTCAATGATTGCTTTATTAATACAAGCGGCTATCTTTCGCATTTGCTGAGCTTTTGAGTTCAATAAAGCATCTTCCTGATAAGCAGATATCTCTGGCGGTTTATATCCGCCATCACCCAATATGATACATGCACTTCCTATTCGCAAACAATACATACGCATGCGTTTATACCAGAAAGCAACAACCCCATCCCCAAGAGCGCCTTCATTTTCTTTAAAAAACTGAATTCTACAGCCTGTGTCATTTCCCATAGAAATCAATTTCTTAGCCATCTCTGTCAATTCTTCTTTATATTGAGCGTTATCTTCAAAGAAATGATCCATAAGAGTCATATCATCCCCTTCGAATATCACAGAATATATCTGTGCCATTTCTCCCGAAAACTCGTCAATATTTACAAGCTCAAATTTCATGTACCATAGGTGTTCTAGTGTTGCACAAAATTGAGAATTTCTTCGGATATATCCAAATTATTTTAATAATTTCGACAATATTCCCATAGAGAGTTAGCCAAGTCATTGATTTATATTAACTTTGCAGCCGAAAACAACTTTACTTCATGAAGAACAAGAAACTGCGGATTACCGAAAAGGACTTTCTTCTGGCCAACCGCAGGGCTTCAAGAGCAGAAGAAATCGAGAAATACGGCAAACAGATCTCGATGAGGTCAATCACCCACAAGTCGAAAAAGGTCTATGACCGCAACCGTCTGAAAAAGGCAGGCATCAAATACTATGATGACCTGCCTTTGTTGTGCGTTGACGCCTGATGCGGACTCCATGAAAAACATGTCTATTCAATATTTACACTAAAGGTACACTCTTTCATCTCGCGCAGCTTTGTCTGCTGTGCAATCTTCTGTTCTTTCAATTGAGCAAGAAGGCTGTCCAATTTCCTGGAAGTCTTGGTTATAACAACCGGCTGCGTATTTTTATTCGTCCTCATAGCAATTTCCTCCTTTCGCAAAGTTACTAATTTCAAACAATTACGCAAACTATTCCACTAAGAATTACACACATATAGATAAAAGATTTTGCTCGAATGAAGAAGATTCAAGATATCGCAGAGCCCGTCAATCGAGCATGATGAACGGGGCCCAGTAGAACGGGTCACTGAAATCCATACTGTGCATGAGGTCGGAGCGGGCAAGGTCCAGGGCCTCATGCTTTGTTTTCCCGGCTATGAGATACGCGTAAAAGCGCATCATGAATTCCGAGGTGGCGGTATCATTGACACTCCATAGGGTCATGAGAATAGTCTGGACACCGGCTATCTTGAACGCGGTCTGGAGTCCGACGATGCCGTCCTGCGATACGGTTCCGGATGCTGTGTTGCAAGCAGCAAGCACCACCATGGAGCAGTGGCTCATATCGAGCCGCGCTATCTCGGCACCATTGAGCAATCCGTCATTCAGCGGTGCTCCCAATGGTTTGCCTTGCGGAGAGACTGCCATGAAAGGTTCTTCGCCGCGAAGGCTTCGGGCAGCACCGGAAAAGAGCAGACCGGATCCGGCAAGCTGTTTCGCAGTCATTGTCTCATGGGAATCTTCCGGAAAAATCGGGATGTCGGCATTGAAAGAATGCGTGGAGATATGGACCATATAGTCGGCCGTACGCCTGATACTCATGCGGAACTGCTCCTCGGACGCGGATACGCCTGTGCGGGGCAAGATATCAAGATGCTGAAGACGGTATATGAACTTGATTTCATCCCGGCTTCTACGCAGCGTACTGATGCCAGCGCGGGTACCTTCGATAGTCTCGCCAAGGTCTATATTTCCGGCGCCAGCGAACTTGATATCCGTGTTAAGATATTGTAAATCAGATGTGTGACAATACCAGCAATCCGCATTGATGTCAGTCGGAGAAGCATCATAATCCATTCCGCCGAAAAGCAAGAGATATGTATCAGCCGATATTCCGTTGTCCTCGTGGATATTGGCAAGATTACCTGTCCTGAAGAAACGATATTTGTCGAAGAGATACCTTCCCTGACTATCCTTCAACGCTTCCAGATTACAGAAATGCATGAAACCGGCTGGCGAGAAAAATATTCTGTCGCCCGGTTTCAGATATTGTTCGATAGGTGCAAACAGCAATCCGTAGGCTTTCTCGGAATATGGTTCTGTGTACAACGATGCATCGCGGGGCAACCCCAAGACATCTTTTTCTGCCCCGAGTCCGACCTTCCTGCTCTCATTCCGCCTGGAAACCGTGGCATAATACCTTCCATTGTCCGCAGAATACGCAATCTTTACATCTGCGCTTCCTTTCCCTGCACGGCAAATCATTGACATACAGAGCAATACAACTGCAACAAAGAGCCTTCCCGCTCGCATTACAGCTCCTCCAGCAGACGATCCGCGTCCTCAGACCACGCGCCACCGGCATTGACGATAACTTTCAGCGATTTGCGCGCACGCAGATATTGGCCCTTGCGCAGACGACACACAGCCTCAAGGAGGTCAAGTTCTTGACTGTCAATGCTCAGTTGCGTCAGATATTCAGGATCGTCGGAAACAGGATCGGCCCGGCGTGCATTGATCTCAACTCTCGCAGAACCGATCTTTTCAAGAGCCTCGTCAATCCGTTTTTCCTGCATCAATGCCGTTATTTCGGAGCCTCCCATTTGCCCGGCAGCCGGTTCGAAGCCGTAACCGACGCGACGTGCTATACTACTGAGGCTCAGGTCAATGCCGATAAACATAATCAGACAGGCCGCAATGCTGCACACGAAAGTGACCGTCCTGCGGCGTTCGTGTTTCAATGCGGCTGCATCTAGTTTCGCCATATCTGCCAGAAGGCCTTTTTCCCTTATGGCACATTCCAGCATTTCGTCGATATCATTCTTCATAACCTGCAATCTTGAAGCGTTCCTTAACTATTTCCTTGAGTTTCCCCATGCAGCGATGGCGCTGTGTCTTCACGGAATCCTCATTGGCATAATGCATGATTTGCGCTACTTCCTTATGGCTTTTCTTCTGATAGACAACCAATTGCAATAATCGCGAACACAACTCCGGCATATCCCGCACCGCCGTCCTGACTATAAATAGCTTGTCGTCCATTTCCTGCTCATCCTGCGCATTGTCCGTGCTTCCATACGTCATCACTAAATCGGTATCGAGCACCAGCGGAGTCTGCAATTTTCGTCTGTCATTGTACAGAAGAAATGTGCCCGTCCTATTCAGATAAGCTTTCAACTGATTATTTTTCAGGGAGTCGCGCCGCAGTCTTCCGGTTTCGATATTATTGTATAGAACCACGCATGCCCTCTGGTACAAGTCCTCCGAATCGGGAATACTGAGCCCCTGGTTCTTGTAAAAGAGAGATACGAACTGCTTTTTGTAACGGACGTAAATATCTTCGAAGGCCCTGCGGTCTCCGTCAATGAATCTGTTTATGAGATTTGTCGTCATCATTGTCCGAACAATTTCTTGTTTTTCAGTTTTTCAGGTATAAAGGATGCAAGCGTCTGAGCCTTGCCTGCCGGCAGCGGCATTGACTTATATGTTCTTGTCAATGCTTCCGTGAGCTGGACGGCAGTCATCCCGGCATGAAAACTTCGTGCCATGGCATAGGACAGGCGGCCATATCTTTTCCCGTCAATGTTCACCTCGAAATTTGTCTGAAAGTCCTTGCAGGCACTGATGGAAACCCATGTAACAGGCTGGATTTCAGGCTTTACCGAGCTACCATTAAATGGCTGTTCGAAGGCGTCGAACGTTCCGCGGAAATGCAGGGTATCACTGTCCGCATCCTGCCGTTCAAGGCCTCCGCTGTGGCATGCGTCATTGACCACCAGCAGGCAGCCGAGTTTGCCGATTTTTGACGTCATGGCATTGAAATACCGGTTCAACACATCGTCAATTATATGATTTTCACCCTTGTAGCCGTTCCATCCGTAAGCGATGCAGGCATCTGTGGGCACTATCGCCTCGTCATAAATGTCGCGCGGATTTATCAATGCTTCGTCGCCGTCCTGATCGGTTATCTGCTGCCCGTGGCAACTGAAATGCACATATATCTGGTCGCCCGTTTCTGCCAGTGAAAGCAATCTGTCTAGAGCATTGACAATAGCGTCATGGGTGGCCTCCCGGTCTTGCAGACAAATGATATTTTCCGGAAGAAAAGCATTGTCCTTCAGCATTTTTAGTATTATGGACCGGTCGTTGGAGGATGCGAGTTTATTCCAGCCGGAGCTTTCGGGGTAGTCGCCGATGAATACGGTCAACGCCCTTCTGGTCGCGGCTGTCGCCGGGCAGATTAGGCTGAAGATGAGCAGTATCAGGCAGATTCTTCTTTTCATTTCTTGTCTTCTTTTGTAGCCTTTCCGGAGGCTTTGTAGTCAACATACTTGAGCAAAATGACGTATTCCTGCCCGAGGCTGTTCCGGCTTATGGTCAAAGCAATTTTTCCGAAATAATTTCTGCTTCCGATGTCGCTGTCAAGCTCACACAGACCATATTCAAGTCCCGATGAAGGATAACATAGATATTTCGTGACGTGCTTGCTTCCGCCCAGCATTTCGAGGAAATCATTGCCAGGCAAAGAGAATTGCAGCGGATTCCGGTATTTGTAGTCGGCCAGAGCCCGGCCCAGAATTCGTGCAGCTTCTTCCTCGGCTTCTTTCTGGTCAATAAATTCCCGGAAAATGACATCCACGTTATAGACTGTGGCCGTATTGGAGGAGTATCTGACGCAGACATTGACAGGGATATTTCTGATCCTGCCGGTGAAAAAGGCTTCCTTTCCCTTAGTCTCGGCTTTTTGCTCCACCTCTTTCTTGAAGCCCATGCCCATGAGTTGTCCGCTGAAGTCTTTATAGCTGATTCCCAATGGAATACCTTCGACATATACTTTGTTTTGGGTATATTCAATGCCCTTCAGTCCGCAGATGATTTCCATCAGCCGATGCCGCGCGCTATCCATCGCATTGATTTGGTTGAAAATTATGGCGAGATACATGTTTATCGGCGCTGCCGTCCCGGTCACCCCCTCCATATAGCCGCTCTGGTAGAAGTCCATGTTCTGGAGGTTCCCGCTGCCCAGATTCATCTTGTCATAGACATCATAACGGAGCCTCATCCACAGTTCTTTGCCCGGGTCAGCCTCCATGATTTCCAGTATGTCCCCCAAGGCCCTTTCCATGTATAAGTACGCCTGCCCTTCCAAAGGGCGTACAATGCCATTCCAGTCCTCTTCCGCTATGTCGCTTTTCCCCCTCTCATGCTCCTTCCAAATGAAATTGTACATCTGTTTATACAACGCATCCGCCTTCTCCGCACACTCTTCCGCCCTGACCAGAATCGGAAGCATCTCAGCCTTCTCGATCTTGCCGGGCATCATCAGTAAGGAAATCAATATTGCAAGTAGTTTCATACTAACATCGCCCAGTCAGGGTTAGTCTTGACCGGGTTGGGCAAAGATAAGAAAGAAATCTACTTTTGCGTATTTTTTCTTTGGGTGGGGCATTATTATTTCCTCATTCCAGAGTATCACTTTTAATGTCTTCAGTATATTCCTGTGTTATTTTTTGAATGGCGGATGCGTTGTGCTTTTTTATGTATCAGATATGGCGACTCGGGAAGTTCCGGCAGAAGGCTGTCCATGTTGTTGATCTGACCTATGGCTTTCATCAGGAGAATGAAAGTCGACAGTGTCAGGTTGTCCGCCACTCCGCTCTCGAATTTGTGGATGGTGGTCAATCCGATGCCGGATTGCTCAGAAACATCTTTTTGGGTGAGTCCGCAGCGCATCCTGTAATCCTTGAAACGTGTGCCCATCAATCGGACAATTTCCGGTGTCGAATATTCATATAAATCAGTCATTGTTCTTTCTTTATTTAACTATCAATAAATTGATAGTTATATCATTATTTAGACTATTATCTTCACGTAAGTGATAGTTACAACTGTAAAAATATGAATTAAAACCAATAAAACAAACAGTATCGATAAATGTCAATGTTTACCTTTTCGGTTTTTCGACATTGTTATGAATGTAAAAAATGAAGTTCAATACCCCAGCGAGTGTTGTGTTAATGAAAACATTTTATAACTTTGTGGTGCTGCCAAATAAGCAGCGACATAACATTAGTGAAAGTGTTTCGCTAATCCCCGTTCCGAAATCTGGAAAATTTCAAACATGTGCAGGGAGAGCAACAGCACTCGTCACCGTCTTGCTATATCCTCTGATATCGCATATTCGGTGTGGGGTATTGTTTATTCATCCGCACATAGGTTTTTCCAGAACCTCGGAACAGATGAACGGACAGACTCCACACTTTCGCGTATTATTAACCACTTTAGGAGTCCATATTTGACAGCATCTTAGGTCAGTTTAAAATTGACTCAGCATGTTTAAATTTGTTTGGTATGGTAGAATTAAAGCATCACACTCCCCCTTCGTTTTCCAGCACTTCGAGAGACATATTGACGAATGCGGGAGTTTTCCTCCGTTTTTAATATTGATCATCCCTCCTATGGCATATTAATACTGTAAAAACAGCAACAATGCAACAAGAAGTCTTAAACGAAACAAGAAATAAACAATACATCCATGAATAATAAATTCCTCAAAATCGGTTCAATGCTACTATTTATAGTATTAGCCACCTACAGTTGTTATGCAACAGAGCATTCGCTGCATCTGCTTTCCCCACATCTTCCTAAAATTCTAGTTTGGGCAATAACGATAGCTTTCTTTTTTGTGGCGTCATATGCCTCAAAAATGATTGTAGATTCCTTAAATCAGAATATATATCTTGAGAACAGGAGGTGGCATCTTTTGGGCGGTCTTGCCTTGATGATTCTATTTTGGTTAGTTATTAGTATGCCAACGAACACCCATACATTCTTCTACAATGAGCAAATATGCGATGCCGTCCTTTCCGACATTTCAGTAACGGAGAACTATCTTATTCAGATTGACAAACGACAAGTCACCCTTAAGGAATATGACAGCGTTGAGGCTGCGGTTAACAGGAAGTACACTGAATTAAGTGCTGAGTTTAACGGACTTGGGCCATCCGAGAAAAGAGGGAATGGTCAATATGTTATGCAACGCATGAGAGAAATTAATAATATACTTGGGTCAAACATACCCGTAGACCCTAGAGCCAATATTTACGATGTAACAATTTTAAATAGATATAACACTTTAATTGCTAAAGAACTCAAGAGAGTTAAAAGAGAAAGATATCAAGCGCCTCAGTCCGCAGTGGATGAAGCCAATAGAGTATTGGACGACTTGTATGTTATTGAAGATACGGTTAAAGTAATGACCGCTTTTGGAAAACCAGATGAGAGAATTATCACACAAACTGAAGGCGTTTTACAAAATGCATACTCCCTTATCAAAAACAACAAACAATATATAAAATTCAACGATGGTGACGAACAATATTACTGCGCAGAGAAGATAACTACCAAGACACATCAACTGAAAAACGTAATCAAAGTGTGGCAAGAATTCATTACTGGAAAGTATAACGGCAAAGGGTTCTTTTACTGGATTATGATTTCTCTCCTAGTTGACTTAGGCGCCTTTATTTTCTTTGATTTAGCATTTAAGAAAGAAGACTATTAATATAATTAAAAATGGAAGGATTTATAATTAACAACACGGGTTCAAAGGAGCCAAACGCAACAGAGATTCCACCTCAAGAACAGATTTTGGGAAAAGAAACAATACCTACCGGCAACATTCCCGGATTAACACCTGAGGAATTAAATGATGTTAACAGGATTCATATTACAATCTCTGATACGACGGCCCCTGTTATCGTTCTCTTTGGCCCAGCAAGCTGTGGTAAAACTATGACCATGGTAAGACTTTCTAGATACCTACAAGGTCAAGGGTATCAATTAATTCCAGACAGAAGTTTTAGACCAAGTTATGATCAGAATTACAAGAGCCTTTGTGATAATTTCTCGCGCATTGTTAACTCAGATGATGCCGCAAGTCGTACTGACAATATTAGTTTTATGTTAGTTAAAGTTATAAAGGACGGACGCACTATTTGCCAGATTCTCGAAGGACCTGGAGAATTGTATTTCGACCCCAATAAAGCAACGCAAAACTGGCCAACCTACGTACATTCTCTACTAAATAATACTGGACTTAGAAAAATATTTCTACCGTTCGTTGAACCAAATTTTGGAGAGGAAGAGACCCGACGAAATTATGTTTGCACAATCAACCAACTATTGCAGAACACAGATAAACAGAAATATGTTTTCGTATATAACAAGATTGACAAAACACCTTTCGTGATTAGCCCAGGCAAGGTCCATCTCAATCACGCCAAACATCAGGTCGAGGTAGACTATCCTGGTATTTTTGCTAGATTTAAAAATACAAATCCAATCACTGCTTTATGGCGACCTGAAAACTTTTATTTTGTACCATTCCAGACAGGTACATATACACAACCAGCATCAGGCAACTTAGTTTACATTCAAGGTTCTGATCGTTACCCTCAGATTCTGTGGGAGACAATCATGAGATGCATTCGAGGATAACTATTATGGAAGCTGAATTCTTCATTCATGGTCCGCGACATGCTTTCTACGGAAAGCATGAGGATAACCAGTATTGTCAATTATTTGACAATAGCCAGATCAAAGATAATATTCGCTTCATCGTTGAAGTAAGGAAGTCTGTAAATGGGAAATGGTACACATACTATAATTACTGCAGGTATGCCAACATTCTTGATATCGATGGCCGAAGAGGTGCGTATATTGGCTTAACAGTTCGACTAGATGCTTATTACGCAAATTTGCGCAATATTTACACGGTTCTGGAAGCTGTTTTTATGTCTAACGTTGTAGGACTGCTCGTAAAGAGAACCCCCTCCGGATTTCAATATATTGTTGCCGATTTCAAAAACTCACATCAATCCATCCTCACAAATGTCGAAAAAAAACTTGGAACGCTACTGGTAGGAATAATCGCCGAGAACGACGTATTCACAATCGATTCGTCATTTCACTCAAACGGAAAGGAAATCGTAAAAGGATTAGATGATAATCAATACATTCTCGACAGATTATCCGATATAAAGAAGTCCGGCAAACTCGTGTTCGCATCGTCAAAAGCCATAGATCAGATTGAGGAAATGAATCGTGAATTTGAGCGGAGCAGGGATACTCTTAAAGAAGAGCAAAGAGAAGAATTAGTTCAAATAAAGCGAGCATTAGATAAAGCGAGTGAACGAGAAGCCTCATTAAAGAATGACCTATGTAAGAAAAATGAGCAGATTGCTCTTTTAAGGGAAGAACAGAAGGCTATTCAGAATAATTTATTCATCCAGAAGAAAGAGAATGATAAACTAAATGAAAAACTTCAGGGGTCGTCTGCAATTATGGACAAGTTAAATACGTCGCTTAAAGAAAACGACACTCTTAGGAAAGAAAATAATTATCTTGAAAAGGAAATACAAGAACGTGACGAAAAAATCAAACAACTTAAATCATCCTTCAATGATAGTAGTTCTATTGAAAGTAAGAATTCTTTAAATACAGTACAAAAGCATTGCAGAATCATCAACAGAATCTCTTTAAGGTGGAATTTGGGAGAGTTTAGGGAGGGGCTCAAAATAGTTACAGCCTTTTTTCTCGTTGTTATTATCGCTTTGGTATTATTGTTTTTTTACAATCGCAACAATAGTAAAATGGATAAAAAAAGAATTCCTATGGCTGAGGCATCTCTTGTTTCTCGAAAACAAGAATCGTTAGCCGGTAAGTTTATTAATATGCCAAACAAACTTACAAAACGATTGTTCTCTACAGGATGCGACACAACTAAAAGACTCGTTGTAAAACGAAGCAAACTGGATTCTAACATGATTAACTTGATTCTTGATACTCTTCATACTCCTATAAACGAATTTGAGTGGATAATTCAGGATTCCAGTTCAGCTTTCAGATATCAAAATATAACTTCTCTAAATTCGGTAGCATTTAGTTTAGAAAAAGGCAGACGATGTACTGCATTAGTTTTTGTAAATGACACTCTTATTGCAAAAAAAATAATACCTTAATCCAACGTAACATGAAGAATCTTTCAAAATTATCAACAATAGCCATGCTCGCCATGTTAACAGCATGTGGCAATCAACAATCACACAATAATACACCTATTAAATTGCCGTCACAAGGAGGAAGACAATCGACGAGGTCCACAATCAAAGTCCCCTATATTGAACGAGGAAACGTTAAGGTAATTCCTGTCAAGTTGAACGACGTTAGTATGGACATGATTTTTGACACAGGAGCGTCCGGTATACATATCTCCCTTCATGAATTGCAAACGCTGCAAAAGAACGGTCAGTTTTCAGAAGCCGATTGCATTGGGACAAGTCTTTCACAGATAGCGGATGGAAGCATTGTACAGAATGGTCTAATAATATTACGAAAAGTTGCTATCACTGATGACGTGGTTTTAACCGATATAGAGGCATCCGTTGCCCTTAATCAAGAGGCGCCTTTATTGTTGGGCAATAATGTACTTGACGAATTTTCTACTATTGAGATTGACAACGAGAATAAGACAATTAATTTTAAGAAGTAACAACCAACACTTCGGTAAAAATTTACCGCAATAAAAGTTAAACCTTGGAAGCCGGGTGACCGGTTCCTCTATATAAAAGTTCATTGAAATACTGTCAATAACTGTCGCTTGGCAAGCTGATGAAAAGTCCGAAAAGACTCTGAAAAAAATATCTAAAATATTGATAGTCAGAAAAGAAAAAGTACTACATAAGTCGCTAGTTATTAGCGACTTAAAGTATTCAACCACTTTGAGTTATGAGTTAATCAAACCTACTTATGCAATACCAATCTGAGTGCCTTGAAGCTCTCAAATCAACAGCAAAGATAAACAAACCTTTTGAGAAAGTGTTTATGGATACGCTTAAACTCTTCATGGCGCTCCCCGGCAAGGTCAATTTTCTTCAGATGGGCAGATACGGCGAGTTCTCTGAACAAACCTACAGAAACAACTCCGAAAACGAGACCTTCGACTGGTTCGCTTTCAACGAGCACCTCATCAGAAAGACTCTGACGGAAAAGTTTCTGGCCATCGCGGTCGATCCTAGTTTTCTTCCCAAGTCGGGCAGGAAGCCACCTTGGATAGGACGATTCTGGTCCGGAGTTGCAGGTGAGATGAAGCGCGGTCAGGAAATCTTCGGCATCGGTGTCATTGATGTGGAAAACCACGATTGTATGACACTGAGTGCTGTTCTGACCCCTAACGCAAAGTCTCCGGAGGAGATGGATTACAATCTCGTTGAGTGATACTGCCAGAACCTGATTGTCCTCAAGGAAAAACTCCAGAAGATATCACGCCTGATAGTAGCCGACGCATTCTTCTCAAAAGAGACGTTCATCAATCCTCTGCTCAAGGAGGGCTTCCTCGTGATAAGCAGGCTCCGCAACGATGCGGTTCTGTTCTATCCGACACTTCAGGAGCCAACTTGAAAGAGAGGTCATCCGAAGTGGTATGATGGAAAGGTTGACTTCTCCAATCTCGACATCTCGCGATGTGAGGAGATTGAAGTAGACAAAGGTCGTCTGTTCGGACTGAAGGCTTATTCCAAGCCACTCAAACGCTTCATCAAGATTGCCGTATGGTATCCAAACGAGGCGGACATGACAAAGTGGCAAATTTACTTCAGCACTGACGACGCGATGAGGATCAAGGATATAATTGATTACTACAAAACACGTTTCCACTTGGAATTTTGCTTTAGAGATGGGAAGCGCTAGCCGGTCTGAACGACGGCCAGTCATCCGTTCTCAGAAAACTTGAGTTCCAAAGGAACGCGTCCTTTGCAATTGTCAACATTGTCAAGGCTTGCCTGCAAGGAACTGGGAATACCATTCTCAATATCCTCTTGCAAGTCGATTATCCTTAACGCTTATATGCTCAATCGATTTATTTACGTGTCTGGTCTGCGACCGGGCCCACAAGTTATTGACAAACTTTTCAAAGAACTGGTTTTATTTACGGACAGGGTCGCTTAGGACCTGAAACAATTAACGAAATATTGTGAATAATGAATAGTTCTGTATATATATTTGGGGCATTGTCATCAGGATACACGCAATATCCCGATGACAACAAAAAGGTTTTATTCAAGACCACTGCTAATAAAATCTATTCAAACAATACGATAGCAGTAAGACGTGATGGTAATCTACTCTATTATGTTTACGCTCATGCAATATCCAGTCAGCAGTTAAACCCTCAGTATATCGGATTAGCAATTGAACTTAACGGCTTATATTACAGCGACATCTCCTTACTATTCCAACTATTTGAAGACACATTCACCAAAATCGTTATTTCCGGAAAAATCGTCAAGTTTAACGATAATGGGGATATCATAGCAAACATCGAATATTTCCATCATGAGCAAAATGAAGTCAATTGGATTATTGAATCATTATCATCTAGTATTGTTAACCTACCAGAGTCCGGATTCAGAAGACTTCCTCCTATAAATTATTCGGCAGGATTAAACGAGCAAACACATCTTTCCGATAAAGCGACAATTGACGACATCGATAATGCTTTACTTCAGTTCAATACAATCAACATTTATAGAGACAATAAACGAAGTCTTCTTGCTTTATCTGGTTATTCAGAGAAGATTAAGCGCCTTTCAAGTCAAATCCAAACTCTTTCAAATGCTAATATTAAACTTTCAAACGATTTAGCCAAAACCCAGCGCCAAAAAAGGAGAACAACTATCGTTTTAATATTGTCGACAGTCATTGCAGTCGCCATAGTCATTATTATCTCAGTCAGCACCAACTTATCAGAACAAGTTCAAAGTCTCAGACATGATCTTTCTGTTCTTCAGGATAAACTAAAAGAACAGAAAGATGTAATATGGGCACGAGAACAAACCATAATGATGAATAACGCTGAAATAAATAGTTTAAAAGCGAACATCTCTAATGTTGGAAAGGAACTAAATGACTCAAAATCTGAAAATAAAAATCTAACTTATCAAGTCACTTACTTCAAACAGCAGGTGGAAGCATTGACTACAAAAAACAAAGAACTTGAGATTCAGGTAAAAAGGGCTATAAGTCAGCCAAGTTCAAGCAACAGTTCGTATTCTTCAGGCAAAAATTCTTTTAATAGACCTAAAACGTATATCTCCGCTGGAAGTATTACACTAAGTATTGGGTATACAAAAACTTTATATGCAGAAAACATTGGTTCCTCAATTGAGTGGGAATCTGACAATAATAGAGTTGCTACCGTTACCCCTGCTGGAGTAGTAAAAGGCATATCTGCAGGAACAACATATATTTGGGCTAAGGGAAAAGAGTATAAGCGATGGCTTGTAACAGTACCTGGTGGCATTTTCCTTAGAGTTGGACAGACAATGCAATTAGGTAATGGAACAAGTGGAACCCATAAATGGGAATCAGACAACACAAACGTAGTTACAGTTACATCAACTGGACTAGTTAAGGCTGTAGGAAAAGGGAGAACCAATGTATGGGGTTATTTTGACGGATATCCCAAAAGACATGATATTCATGTTAATTAGAACAAATCCTTTACAGACAAATAAAAGGGAAATATGTTAGGAGCAATTACAGGGGACACCATAGGGTCGGTCTATGAGTTCCGCAACACTAAAGATTATAATTTCGAGCTGTTTCAGTATA
>OHKP01000045.1_pt1 | contig 83381 bp, 68 predicted proteins | sample 1568861 | NCBI WGS metagenome assembly OHKP01 (sample SAMEA3879524, study PRJEB24766) | human gut metagenome | biome: human-associated habitat; feature: feces | place: USA | collected 1985/1987 | reverse complement strand
CAATCTGGCGGCGCATGGACTGGGGTTAAGATGTTTACATTGCAAATATAATAATGTACACACGTGCCAAGAAAATCGGGGGAAAAGTGATGGCTCGGGGCGAAAATAATGTCAATGCTCTGGCTGCAGCCGATACACGCATCTGTGGTCGCATTACTTTTCTGCTACCCCATCATGCCCCATCAGCCCAGGTCCCCATGTTTCTCACTATTTTCTGCTGCTATAGTCTAAAAGATAGGGCAGATGTGTGGATGGTAGAGCAAAAAGTATTACCTTTGTGTAGAAGATTGGCAACCACGACGCAAAGCGTTGCAACCATCGCGACGCATGGCGCACGGGTTGTCTGAATAAGCATAGTAACACAACAAGCATAGACAATGTCAACAGTAAAAATCACAACCACTCTGGGCGATATCGTAGTCAGTCTGTATGACGAGACGCCCCTCCACCGTGACAATTTCCTCAAGCTCGCCGCCGAGGGTTATTATGATGGCCTCTTGTTCCACCGTGTCATCAAGGACTTCATGGTTCAGGGCGGAGACCCCGACTCCAAGGGCGCTCCCGCCGGCAAACGCCTCGGTATGGGCGGCCCAGGCTATACCGTCAAAGCTGAAATCAATGCCCGTCTCTTCCATAAACGTGGTGCGCTCTGCGCTGCCCGACTTGGTGACGAGGTCAACCCCGGTCGCGAGTCGAGCGGCAGCCAGTTCTACATCGTCTGGGGCTCGGTCTACAAGCCTGCCCAACTCAAGCAGATGGAGAAGCAGATGCAGCAGAACCAGGTGACCATCGCCTTCAACGACCTTGTGGCCGCCCATAAGGACGAGATTATGGATATGCGCCGCAACCGCGACCGCGCCGGACTGCAAGACCTTCAGGAGCGTCTGATTCAGGAAGCCCAGGACAGCTGCAAGGCCAACCCTGTAGGTTTTACCGAGGAGCAGACCGCGACTTACAGCACCCTTGGTGGCACTCCCCATCTCGACGGTCAGTACACCGTGTTTGGCGAGGTGACAGAGGGCCTCGATGTGGTCGAGCAGATACAGTCTGCCGCCACCAGCCCCGATGACCGTCCTTGCGAAGACATCGCCATCATCAAGACCGAGGTCTGCCAGTCTGTGCAGTGATGCCGCGGTCCTGACTGACGGTCTGACTATGTGGGCCAAGACCGTCGGGAGCCAGCCCGTCACCCTCGTATATCTACACGCAAAGCGCCCTGTCAGGATGAAAAGCAGTTTTTTCACCTTGGCAGGGCGCTTTGCGTATGGCGGTCATGCGGCAGCCGGTCTCTCCGACTGTCATGACGGCAATCGAGCCGCCGCCGTCACTCTCTGCGGCTCAGTCGTTACTGGTCGGGATTCTCTACATATCCCTGGTACTTCTTGTCCAGGTCGGCCATGATGGTCTGGTATGCCTCGTCCATCGTCTTGCGCTCATACTCCAGCCCTTTGCCTTGGGGATAGATGGGGGCATGGATGGTGAGCTTGAGCGGATGCCAGTCGACGAAGCGCCCGTCGCGCATACGGGGCAGCACGTCGAACGAGCCGTTGATGGTAAGCGGCACTACGGGCAACTGGAGCTCGTCGGCGAGCATGAAGGCACCGCGGCGGAATACCCCCATGTGTCCGGTAAATGAGCGGGCTCCCTCGGGGAAGACCACCAGCGACATGCCCTCGCGCAGCGTGTCGCGCGCATGGTCATAGGTCTCGCGTATCTTGCTGGGCCCACGCTTGTCTACAAAGATGTGATGGGCATAGTGGCACGCGGCGCCCACCAGAGGCACATTGCGCAGGCTGCGCTTCATCATCCACTTGAAGTTGCGGTTCAGGAAACCGTAGATGAGGAAGATGTCAAACGCTCCCTGATGATTGCTTACGAATACATAAGACTCGTCCTTGCGCAGATGCTCGCGCCCCTCGACCTTGACGGGTAGAAGGAGGATAAAGGTGGTGAGACGCGACCACCACTTGCCGGGATAGTAGCCCCAGAAGTGGCCGTTGCCCAGTCGGCAGCCTATCATGGTGGTGAGCGAAGTGACGATGCTGGCTACCAGGAATATGGGTAGTGCGACGATGAGCTGATAGAGTCGATACAGATACTTCATTGGTTTTATGATTTGTTCGTTGTCAGTGTAATGATGGTTATCTCTGGATTTACATGATAGCGCATGGGTACCACGCCGCCCAGTCCGGCATTGACATAGAGCCAGCGCTGTCCCTCGCGGTAGAGCCCCAGGTCGTGGCGCTGTCGCAGCTGGGTGAAGCGCAGCCCGAAGAGCTCTATCTGTCCGCCGTGGGTGTGTCCGCTCAGGGTGACTTGGGCGGTAGAGTGGGGCAGTATGGTGCGGGTCCACGACGACGGGTCGTGCTCGAGCATCAGGGTAAACGCCCCGGCAGGTATTCCGCGCATGGTCTTGCCCACGTCGCCCCGCGAGGGGAAGGGCGGCTCGCCGTCGTTCTCCATGCCGGCGATGAAGATAGAGTCGCTGCCACGCCTTATGACGCAGTTGTCGTTGAGCATCAGATGCCACCCCAGTCCGCGCTCCATCTGGCAGAGCCGCTGTTCGGCGCGGCTGCGCTCCTCGTCGGTGCCGCCGAGATAGGTGGCATAGTCGTGGTTGCCCAGTACCGAGTAGACTCCCAACGGAGCCTTGAGGCGTGCGAGCATGGGCAACACGGGCTCCAGCTCGGCGGGCTTCACGTTCTGTATGTCGCCCGTGAAGCAGATGAGGTCGGGGTGCTGGGCGAGCGTGCTGTCGACGGCACGGCTCAGTATCTGGGCGCGGCGGCCGGTATAGGTGCCCACATGGGCGTCGGAGAGATGTGCCACGCGCAGTCCGTCAAACTCTTTCGGCAGATTGTCTACCGCCAGCGTCACGTGCTTCACCTCTATATCGGCGAAACCTATGGTATAGCCATAGACAAAGGCGTAGACCATATACCCCGCAAGCCCCATCCCCACGAGGCGGCCCCAGTTGCGGCGGCTGTGGGCGAGGCGGCATATCGCCATACCTATGGCCGAGCAGAGCACATAGACCAGCTTGGGCACTACCCATACCCCGAGCAGGGCGATGTAGAGCCGTGCCCAGTAGATGTCGTCGGGCACAAAGCTGGGCGACACTGCCAGTATGCTGCTGAAGACTATCATCAGCGCCGAAGGTGCCAGCCACAGCAGCCGCTCTGCCCACGAGTAGACGGGGCGGCGCAGACGGTGCAGCCAGAGATATACATCGGGCAGGATGATGATAAGTAGCAGAGGGATGAACACACGGGCTATCATTGTCGTATCATGTTGGATTCTAAAAACTTGCGCATCAGCGTGATGGGGATGCCGCGTCGGTGGGCGTAGTCGGCGAGCTGGTCGTCGCCTATCTTGCCCAGGTCGAAGTAGCGTGCCTCGGGGTGGCTTATCATGAGCCCCGACACGCTGGCATGAGGCGTCATCATGCCGCTCTCCGTGAGGCGTATGCCTATATCGGTGAAGTGCAGCAGCCGGTCGAGCACAAAGTTGAGGCTGGTATCGGGCATTGAGGGGTAGCCTATGGCGGGCCTTATGCCCTGATAGTCGCAAGCCAGCATGCGGGTGGGGTCTTCGGGCTCGTCGGGCTGATAGCCCCATAGCCGTGTGCGCACCTCGTAGTGCAGCCGTTCAGCGGCAGCCTCTGCCAGTCTGTCGGCAAGGGTCTGTCTCAGCATCTGCTGGTAGATGTCGCCGTGGCAGTCGGTCTCCATGCCGCTGTCTACGGTGGTGGCGAAGACGCCTATATGGTCGGGTTCGCCATAGCCTGCAGGCCGCACAAAGTCAGAGAGACACAGCGTGTAGTCGCATCCTTTGGCGGGATGTTGCTGGCGCAGCAGGGGGATGCGCTCTCCGCCGTCGAGCACGATGTCGTCGCCGTCGCCCAAGGCAGGGTATAGCCCTATGATGGCGCGGGCCTTGAAGCGGTCATCGGTCTGGCGGAGCGTGTCGAGAGCCTCGGCTTTCATGCGCTGGCGCTCGCTCTCGGGCTTGCCGTTGAGGCTCCAGGCGTGGTAGAAGTAGACCCAGTTGATGTAGGGCTCGAGCTGGCTGAAACTGTAGGTGACGACGGTTCTCATCTGAACGCTATCTCTTCGCCCCGACTGTCGGTGCAGAAATGTCCACGGTCGTGGATGGTGCGGCCGTTACACAGGGTGGTACGCACCCGCCAGTCGAAACTGTCGCCCATGAGCGGGCTCCATTTACACTTGCTCTGTATGATGTCTTCGGTGACCGTCCAGCGCTGGTGGGGTTCCACGATGGCGATGTCGGCCTTGTAGCCACGACGCAGAAATCCGCGGTCGCGCACGCCGAAGAGTCGGGCGGGGTTGTGGCACATCAGTTCCACCATGCGCTCCACCGTGAGCACTCCCTGGTCGGTGAGTCCCAGCATGGTGGGCAGCGAAAACTGCACCATGGGCATGCCCGAAGCGGCACGGGCGCAGCCTCCTTGCTTGTCGGCCAGCAGATGGGGAGCGTGGTCGGTGCCGAGGGTGTAGATGCGGCCGTCGGTGAGGCCACGGCGCAGGGCGTCGCGGTCGTGGGCGGTCTTCACGGCGGGGTTGCACTTGATGAGTGCGCCCCGCTGCGCATAGTCGCTGTCGCTGAAGAGCAGATGGGCTGCCACGGCTTCGGCGGTGATGTGGTCGTCGGAGCCGAAGAGCTCCAGCTCGCGGGCTGTGGTGATGTGGGCCACATGCAGACGGGTGTGATGGTGGCGTGCCAGGCTTACTGCCTTGTGCGTAGACTGCCAGCAGGCTTCCTCGCTGCGTATGGTGGGGTGGTACTGGATGTCGGGGTCGTCGCCGTAGAGGGCTTTGGCTCTGGCCATATTGTCATTGATGATGGCAGAGTCTTCGCAGTGGGTCATCAGGGGCAGACCGCGCTCGGCGCAGGCGGCGAAGATGGCGTCGAGGGCGCTGTCGCCGTCTACCAGCATGTTGCCGGTCGAGGCACCCATAAACAGCTTGATGCCGGGTATGCGGTGGGCGTCGGCATGGCCGATGAGCGACAGGTTGGAGGCTGTGGCTCCGGGGAAGAAACTGTAGTTGACATGGCTCTCGTGCGCCGCGCGTTCAAACTTGTCGTTGAGGGCTTCTATGGTGGTGGTCTGGGGCACGGTGTTGGGCATGTCCATCACCGATGTCACGCCACCCCAGGCAGCGGCTCGGGTCTCGCTCTCGATGTCGGCTTTCTGGGTGAGTCCCGGCTCACGCATGTGGACGTGCTCGTCTATCACGCCGGGCATAACAAGACACCCCGTGGCGTCTATCTCTTCCGAATAGAGGCCACGGGGTGTACTGCTGTCTTCGTAAATTTCGGTTATCCTGTCGTTGTCGATGACCAGACTTCCGAGGAAGCTCCTGCCTTCGTTGACGATGGTACCTCCATAAATGATTGTAGACATATAGAGTTCATTGTTTATTTGCTTGCGCCAGGCTGGGCCATCTGGTTGGGCGTGGGCGCAGCCTCTACGGGCTGGGCGGGAGCCTGCTCCTGTGCAGGCACATCCTTCATGCCAGTCATAATCTGCTGGTTCTCGAGCGCCTTGGCGTAGTAGTCCTTGACGTATGGGTCGTTCTTGAAATTGTCGGTAGCCTTGCTCATGATGTCCTCTATCCAGGGGTCGAGCATGGGGTAGGTGTTGTTGATGGTAGCCATGAAGAACACGCCGGGACCGAGCACGTTGTCAAAATTCTCGGTGACAAAGCTGGTAACCAGCTGGTCTTCTTCTTGCGACAGCTTCTGGGCGGTGGCCTCGAGCTGCTGGTTCACCACGTTCATGTCGTTGCCGTTCATGATGGCCTGGTCGTGCTGGTGGATGAGGTCGGCCTGCTGGCTCTTGAGCTGGTTGAACTTGTTGAAGAACTGGAACAGCTTGTCGTTGAGCGGAGTGCCGCTTACCACCTGCTGGGTGTTGTCTATCTTGACCACGATGTCGCCGGCTTCGAGCACTACGGGCATCACGCTCTCGTCTTCCATGAATATGGTGGCCATGCGCACGGTGTCTACAGTGCCGGTAAACGAGAATTTGCCGTGAACGACGTCACACGAGTCGAGGTTCTTCATCTCATTGTTTACCAATACCTTCAAATATAGTTTGCGACCATCCAAGGTGGAAATATTGGACGTGCCTTGGATGTCGAACGACTTTGCACAAGATGTCAGCGTCAACAGGGCGATAAAGTAAAATACTACTTTCTTCATATATAGCTTTTAGTTCTGTGTTGTTGTGCCAGCGGTAACGACTGAGCTTTTGCTCGCCAGTATCAGCCCCCGGCTTGTTAGCACAAAGGTAATATCTAATATCGAAGTTATGAACTTTTTTAATGCTTATTTATAGATTAGCGCCTACTTTTAAGTATTTTTTGTTTTCTTGAGTTCGCTGTCGAGGCGATGTGTAGTGTAAACCTCAAGGATGGCGGCGATAAGTAGCAGCACTACCCATTTGTTGTATACATATTCTATATAGGTGTAGTACCCCGCGCTCATGTTGCTGTCGAAGAGCGACACCAGAACATGATACACGGTGTCTACCATGAGCATGCCTGAAAGAATGAAGAATATGTCGGCAATGCTCTGTATGCGCTTGAGCCGCTTGATGGTCGGGTCGTTGCCCTCGTAGGTCTGCATCATCTGCATGATGGCAAACATGCACGCGCCGAAGAGGAATATCCAACACATCACCTGCTGCCAGAGCAGGAAGCAGTAACAGCCGGCGCCCACCACCATGAGCAGACCGCCTGAGAGATAGATGGCATTCTGCCACTTATTCATTGTTTTCATCATTGTCATTTGTCGTTTGGTCATCGCTGAGCACAAAGATGTCCTCGTCATCGGTCTTCATGAAATAACGCTCGCGGGCTACCTTCTCGATGGCTTTGGGATTGCGCGTCAGCTCTTGCAGCTTCTTCGTGTCGTGTTCGTTCTGGGCATTATACCGCTCTATCTCGTCCTTGAGGTCGCCTATCTGCAGCTCATACTGGATGCGCTTGCGGAAGCTGTTGTTGCCTACCACACCCACCATGATTGTACCCAGTACGATTACGATGAGATACTTGTAATGACCGAGCAGATTGCCTATATTACCTTTACGAAAAAACATATTTATATGTATTACACGTGCAAAAATACTAAATATCATCGAAACTTTCGACATTTTTAGTTACTTTTGCAATAGAGATGCCAATATTCGTCGACCAGACGATGGGCGTCGCTATCATTGCAACATTAAACTATATCCCTATAAGTATGGAAGAATACATTGTATCCGCCCGAAAGTACCGCCCGATGAGCTTCGACTCGGTGGTGGGACAGTCGGCGCTTACCACAACGCTCAAGAATGCGGTGAAGAGCGGCAAACTCGCTCACGCATACCTCTTCTGCGGTCCGAGAGGAGTGGGAAAGACCACCTGCGCGCGTATCTTCGCCAAGGCCATCAACTGCATGCACCCCACTGCCGAGGGAGAGGCGTGCAACGAGTGTGAGAGCTGCCAGGCGTTCAACGAGCAGCGCTCCTACAACATCTTTGAGCTCGATGCCGCCAGCAACAACTCGGTAGAAAACATCAAGGCGCTCATGGAACAGACACGCATCGCCCCCCAGCTCGGCCGCTACAAGGTCTTCATCATCGACGAGGTACACATGCTCTCTACGGCTGCCTTCAACGCCTTCCTCAAGACGCTCGAGGAACCGCCAGCCCACGTCATCTTCATCCTCGCCACCACCGAGAAGCACAAGATACTGCCCACCATCATCAGCCGTTGCCAGATTTATGACTTCGACCGCATGACCGTGCCCGGCATCGTAAACCACCTCAAGATGGTGGCAGAGCGCGAAGGCATCAAGGCAGAGCCCGAGGCGCTGCACATGATAGCCGAGAAGGCCGACGGCGGTATGCGCGACGCGCTGTCTATCTTTGACCAGGCGGCGAGCTTCAGCCAGGGCGACATCACCTACAAGAAGGTGCTCGAAGACCTCAATATCCTCGACAGCGAATACTACTTCAAGGTCATCGACCAGGCGCTCGAGAACAAGGCCTCCGATATCATGGTGCTGTTCAACCAGGTGCTCTCCAAGGGCTTCGACGCAGGCAGATTTGTCAACGGACTTGCCACCCATGTGCGCAACGTGCTCATGGCGCGCGATGCCGAGACCATAGCCCTGCTCGAGGTGAGCGAACAGCAGCAACAGCGCTACAAAGAGCAGGCACAGCGTTGCTCTGTACCGTTCCTGTACAAGGCGCTGCGCATCCTCAACCAGTGTGATGTCAACTACAGGCAGAGTTCCAACAAGCGCCTGCTGGCTGAAATCACCCTGATAGAGGTGGCACAAATCACCCAGCCCGACGATGCCGCCGGCGTGGGGCCTGGCCCCAAGCGATTGAAATCCCTGTTCAGACTTATCACAGCGTCTCAGCCTAAAGCGGCAGCACAGGTGGCCGTGGCTGAGCCCCCTGTCCGCCGCCCGCAGAAGGAGGTGCAGACAGTAGAGGCTGTGGCTCCTTCTGAAGCGCCCAAGACCCCATCCCGGGCGGCACAACCTATGGTTAATCCCCTTTTGGGCATGTCGTCGCTCTCGTTCAGTTCGATACTGAAAACCGAGGAGAAAGTGGCGCAGAGCGAGGACGACGCCTTCAAGACCGACGCCGACAGCGCACAGCCCGAGGGGAAGCCCTTCGACGACGCACAGCTCGGACTGGAGTGGCGTGGCATGTGCAACCGTATGCCCAAGAAGTATGTCGCGCTGGCGCAGCGTATGAAGAACATCGACCCCGTCATCACCGACTATCCCCTTGTCGAGGCGGTGGCAGACAATACCTTCCTGGCCAACGAAATCATCGAAATCAAGCCGCGTATAGAGAAGACGCTGCAAATTGCATTGGGTTGCCCCGACCTCAAGCTCAGCGTGCGCGTGGCAGAGGCGAAGGAGGTAAAGCGTATGCCTACCCGCCGCGAGATGCTCGACCATCTGCGCGCCAACCATCACGCTGTAGGCAAACTCATCGACAATCTGCAGCTCCTTCTCACATAACTGTGTCGGCGCATTAGGGCAGGGGAGCGCAGTAGCCCATACCCTCAGCCTACAGCCGACAAGCACAGTCGCCGCAAAGGGACAAAAGCAAACACCAGCAGTTGCTTTTGTCCCTTTCTTCGTGACCGCAGCGCCCAACCCCCTCCCTTTGACACCCACCGTTGCCACCTTCTCCGCAAGTCGCCAACCCCTCGTCGCCTGTCATCACTCCCTCGCCGAAAGCCCAATCTCCTTCGCTACCCGCCATCACTCCCTTCGCCACCCGGCATCACTCCTTTCGCTGCCCGGCATTACTTCCTTCGCATTGTTCGGCCATTCGCCCGCCATTCACGAGCAACGAGTGATGGCGCCCACCATCATTTGCTCTCTGTTGGCGTGGCAAGACATCCCTCTGCTTGGGCAAGACATCCCTCTGCCCATGCAAGAAAAGCGAACGGCACTGCAAAACAACTCTCTGCCCATGCAAGAAAAGCGAACGGCACGGCATGACATCAGAAATTCAAGGTTTGCAATGCACAAATCAGCCCATGCAATACTCATTTCGCACCTTGAAACGTAAAAAACCGCGATGGCGCGGCAGAATATGACCGTCGCGGCGACTGTGGCGACATCGCCCGTTCTGTCCGTCGGGTTCATCATGCCTACGCCCGGTGCTTATACCTTATATAATATATACGCGCGCACGCGTGCGATAGTTTCACCCATGACAGAGGGCGTCGCAATGAAATTTTTTTTAACGCTAATTCCTTGGAAAATAAGCAAAATGACAGCCGAGATAGTCACCAACCTTGATTTTTTGGCACCAGCATATAAAAAAAATGGCAGAAATAATTGCGCAATTGCTAAAAAAGGTTTATCTTTGCATCGAAATAAAGACGATACATACAACCTAAACAACATAACCTGATGATAACAGACCCTCAAGCATGAGTTTGTGAACTGAACAAAGCATACTATGGTGCAGGTGCGCCGTCCGCGGTGCGCCCAAGCCAGAGGGAATTCTCTCAGGACGGGATTAAACCAATTGCGACCCAACAGGGAAACAACTAACATAGATATTGAGTGAAAATTCTCATATTGTTTAATTTTATAACTTACAAAAAACCTATGGACAGAATGCAATCTAATTTGCTAAGATTGTTTTTCTCATCGGCATTGTGCCTTGGTAGCGTTTCTGCATTTGCAGTAGGAGCGCCCAGTGAGAAAGCTCCCTTCAACAAGGTGGAGCAGGCTAATGAGAAGACAGTCGGAGGACAGGTACTCGATGAAAATGGCGAACCTGTCATTGGTGCAACCGTAACGGTAAAAGGAACAAAAACCGCAGTAGTCACTGACATCGACGGTAAGTTCTCTTTCAAAGTTCCCGCCGGAAGTACCTTGGTAGTAACTTATCTGGGCTATGCCGACAAGGAAGTGGCTGCCATAGGTACAGGTATGACCATCAACCTCGCTCAGGACGAGAAGACTCTCGACGAAGTAGTCGTTACCGCTCTGGGTATCAAGCGCTCGGAGAAGGCGCTGAGCTACAATGTACAGCAGTTGGGCAATGAAGACCTGACCACTGTAAAGAGCACCAACTTTATGAACTCTCTCGCCGGTAAGGTGGCTGGTGTCAACATCAACGCCTCTTCTGCCGGTATGGGTGGTGCCACACGTGTCGTAATGCGTGGTCCCAAGTCTATCAACCAGAGCAACTCTGCTCTCTACGTAGTAGACGGTGTGCCAATCAACAACCGCAACAACGGTACTGCTGAGGGTATCTATGCCAACCAGCCTGGTGGTGAAGGTATCGCCGATATCAACCCCGAGGACATCGAGAGCATCAGCGTGCTCAGTGGTCCTGCTGCTGCCGCTCTTTACGGTTCGGCTGCCGCTCAGGGTGTGATCATGATCACTACCAAGAAAGGTAAGGAAGGCCGCGTGTCTGTTGTAGTAAGCAACAGTACCCAGTTCTCAGACGTATTCAAGATGCCCGAGTTCCAGAACGAGTATGCCAACCGTCCCGGTGAGGTTCGCTCTTGGGGTGAGAAGGGTGGTTCTGAGTTTACAGGTTTCGACCCCGAAAACTTCTTCAATACCGGTACCAACGTTCAGAACAACGTGTCTCTGACAGTAGGTAACGGCAAGAACCAGACTTACGCATCGGTAGGTACTACCAATGCCAACGGTATCATGCCCAACAACAGCTATGACCGTTACAACTTCACATTCCGCAACTCTACCAACTTCCTGAACGACAAGTTGACTCTCGACTTCAATCTCAACTATGTGAAGCAGAGCGACATGAACCTCATGGCTCAGGGTCAGTACTTCAACCCGCTGGTAGCGCTCTACCTCTTCCCACGTGGCGAGAGCTTTGACGCTATCCGTACCTTTGAAGTCTTCGACCAGTCTCGTGGTATCTATGTTCAGAACTGGAACTTCGGTGACGCTCTGTCTATGCAGAACCCCTACTGGATTGCCAATCGCATGAATCGTACTACCAAGAAGCATCGCTACATGATCAACAGCAGCTTGAAGTACCAGATTTTCGACTGGTTGGACGTAGTGGGCCGTATCCGCTTCGACCGTGCCACCAGCAAGTCTGAGGACAAGCGCTATGCTTCTACCATCAACCTCTTCGCTCACTCTGACTATGGTTTCTACGCCTACTCTAACGCCGTAGACCAGAGCGTTTATGGTGACGTGATGTTCAACGTAAACAAGAGCTTTGACAAGTTCTCTATCGGCGCCAACGTCGGTGGTTCGTTCTCTCGCACACAGTTTGACCAAAATGGTTTCCAAGGCGGTCTGCGTGCTCCTTCCAACATCTTCAGCCCCAACGCCATTGACTATGCCAATGCGACCAACGACAACCGTCCTATCTATGCTTTCAACAAGCATAACATCAACTCGGTGTTCGCCAACGTCGAGCTGGGATGGCGCAGCATGGTTTACCTGACTCTGACTGGCCGTAACGACTGGGATTCTGCCCTCGCAGGCACCGAGAACGAGTCGTTCTTCTATCCTTCAGTAGGTATTTCTGCCATCATCTCTCAGATGGTGAAGCTCCCCGAGTTCATCGACTACCTGAAGGTACGTGGCTCTTGGGCATCAGTAGGTTCGGCTATCAGCCCCAACATCACTTCTCAGTGGCGTTACAACTTCAAGCCCAACACTCAGACCTATGAGACTGTAACTTATAAGTTCCCCAAGACATTCTATCCTGAGCGTACCAACTCATGGGAAGCCGGTCTTACCGCACGCTTCTTCAACAACGCTCTGACTCTGGATATGACATTCTATCAGTCTAACACCCGCAAGCAGACCTTCCTCCGTCCTATCACAGTATCTGAGGGTTATGGTAGCGAGTATGTACAGACCGGTAACGTACGCAACCGCGGTCTTGAGCTTTCTATCGGTTACAACCACCAGTTTGGCAAGCTCTCTTGGAGCAGCTCTCTTACCTACAGTATGAACCGCAACAAGATTGTCGACCTGCTCCCCGATCCTGAGGAGACCATCAGCACAACAGGTCTTAACGGTGTGGGTGTAATCCTGAAGAAGGGTGGTACCATGGGTGACGTGTACAGCTATACCGACTTTGCTCGTGACAATGAAGGCAACATCGCCCTCGACGCCAGCGGCAACGTAATCCGCAAGACTCTCTCCAATCCCAAGTATCTGGGTAGCGTATTGCCCAAGGGCAACATCGGTTTCTCTAACGAATTCTCTTGGAAGGGTATCAACCTCGGCTTCCTCCTTACTGCCCGTCTCGGTGGTATCGTAATGAGCCAGACCCAGGCCATCATGGACTACTACGGCGTGTCTAAGGCTTCTGCCGCAGCCCGTGAGAATGGAGGTATCCCAGTCAATACAGGTCTCGTACCTGCTGAAAACTACTATGGTGTAGTAGGTGGTGACAACCCCATCTGGTCTGAATATACCTATAGTGGTACTAACGTACGTCTGCAGGAGGCCCACATCAGTTACGATGTTCCCAAGAAGTGGCTTGCTGGCCTCGACCTCTCTCTCGGTCTTACAGCCAACAACCTCTGGATGATTTACTGCAAGGCTCCTTTCGATCCCGAGTCAACAGCTTCTACCGGTACCTTCTACCAGGCTCTCGACTACTTCATGCAGCCAAGTCTCCGTTCGTTAGGTTTCAATGTTAAACTGAAGTTCTAATTACATTAAATGACTTTCAAAATGAAAACTATTATAAAGACAATAACCTTCGCTGTTGCATCAGTGGCAGTAATGGGCCTCGCAGCTTCATGTACTGATGGCTTCGAAGACGCCAACCGTCCCGGTGGTGCCCTCAACAATGAAGAAATCAACCGCGATAACTATAGCACCGGTTCTTTCATGGTTCAGATGCTGACAGAGGCTTTCCCCGAGCAGGAGAATACCTATCAGATGAACCAAGACCTTATCGGTAACTACCTCGGCCGTTTCATGACTTATGCCAACAACGGTTTTGCTGGTAGCAACTTCGCCAAGATGAATGCTCCTGTAGGATGGGTTCGCTATCCCTTTGCAGACAGCATGAAGAAGACCGTTTCGGCTTTCAATGAGATTGCCCGTCTCTCTACCAAGGAGAGTCTGCCTTACGCATGGGCTCTGATCCTGCGTGCTCAGTCATTCCTCCGTCTTACCGATATGTACGGTCCTCTGCCAATCGGTGCTGAGGAAGATCCCAATGCCTACTCTTCACAGGAGACCATCTACAAGACTCTCGTGGCTGACCTCGACCACGCCCTCGGTGTAATCAACGGTATGATCGCCGCCAACGGTGGTAGCCTCGTACAGTTCAAGGACGCCGACCAGGTCTATGGTGGCGACTTCACCAAGTGGGTGAAATTTGCCAACTCTCTCAAACTGCGTATGGCTATCCGTATGCGCTTCGTGGCTCCCGACTATGCCAAGAAGGTAGGTGAGGAAGCTGTTGCCGCTGGTGTCATCACCTCTAACGACGACAACTGCTCAATCGCTTACAACCCCAACGGTCAGTGGAAGACATCTGTAGAGTGGGGCGACAGCCGCGCATGTGCCGACATCGAGAGCTATATGAACGGTTATGGTGACCCACGTATCAGCAAGTACTTCAGCGCCACAACTACCGAGGGCGACCGCGCCATCATCGGTTGTCGTGCCGGTGCCAACATTGGTAACAAGGCTGTTGCCGGTGGTCTCTACTCTGCAGCCAACATCGAGAAGGACTCTCGTGGCGTATGGCTCACAGCAGCCGAAATGACATTCTGCCGTGCCGAAGGTGCGCTGGCCAACTGGTCTGGTATGGGTGGCAGCGTAGAGTCTCTCTACAATCAGGCCATCAAGCTCTCTTTCGAGCAGTGGGGTGCCAAGAACGTAGATGCTTACCTCGAAGACAATGCAAGTACTCCTGCCGACTATAAGGACGCTACCGATGGTTACGGTGGTTCACATGGCAAGATGTCTACCATCACTATCAAGTGGGACAACAGCGCTTCTGCAGCTGAGAAACTCGAGCGCCTTATCGTCCAGAAGTGGATTGCGCTCTTCCCCGACGGTCAGGAGGGATGGTGCGAGATACGTCGTACAGGCTATCCTAAGGTATTCCCCGTAGCCCAGACTACTTCTTACAGCATCGAGGTGCCCAACCGTATTCCTTTCGACTACACTGAGCCTACCAACAACCCTGTAAACTATCAGAAGGCTGTACAGCTCCTCGGTGGTGCCGATGACTATGCTACCAAGATGTGGTGGCAGAAGTAATCACTATATTATCAACTAATAAATTGACAAAAGCAATGAAAAATATATTCAAAATGCTGCTCGTGTCGGTAGTTGCCTTTATGTTTGCTGCCTGTGACACAGATGTCGAGACAAAGAATCCCGTCAATCTCACCGACCCTGCGCGCACTCCAGAGTACTATGAGGCTCTGAGAGCATATAAGAAGAGCGACCACCCCGTAGCCTTCGGATGGTTTGGTAACTGGGTAGGTGCCGGTGCTTCTCTCGAAAACTCGCTCCGCGGTCTCCCCGACAGCGTAGACTTCGTTTCAATATGGGGTAACTGGCGTAACCTCACACCCGAGCGCAAGGCCGACCTCGAATATGTACAGACTGTAAAGGGTACACGTGCTCTCGTATGTTTTATCGTACAGAACGTGGGCGACCAGCTCACTCCCGAGGGCGAGGATGCCACTACATTCTGGGGTGAAGGCGACGAGGCTATCGTGAAGTATGCCAATGCCATCTGTGATACCATCGACAAGTATGGTTACGATGGTTTCGACTATGACTATGAGCCTAACTACGGTCACCGTGGTAACATCTCTGGTGTACCCGCTGCCGAGAAGGTATTCGTAGAGGCTCTCAGCCGCCGTCTTGGTCCGAAGTCGGGTACAGACAAGATGCTCGTCATCGACGGTGAGCCTCAGACTATCAACTCAGAGCTCGGTCCTTGCTTCAACTACTTCATCGTTCAGGCTTACCAATGTACCGGTGACGCTAACCTCGATGGTCGTCTCCAGGGTACTATCATGAACTTTAATGGCGTACTCGAGCCCGAAGAGGTTGCCAAGAAGTACATCGTTACCGAGAACTTCGAGAACTTTGCTCTTGCTGGTGGCGTATCATTTACTGACCGCAATGGCAACGAGATGATGAGTCTTGAGGGTATGGCACGTTGGCAGCCCATCATCAATGGCAAGAAAGTCCAGAAGGGTGGTATCGGTACCTATCACATGGAGTATGAGTATATGGCAGGTAAGCAGCCTTCTTATCCCGCTCTGCGTAAGGGTATCCAGATTATGAATCCCGCGATTAAGTAGTATTTAATTTCATAATAACTGCAATAATGAAAAAGATTTCAAAATTCATATATGGTGGCATCCTTCTCGGCGCCGTAGCCCTCACAGGTTGTGAGAATGCCGAATACGACCAGCTCACCAATCAGGCATACATCCTGCAGACAGCGACCAATGCCAATTCTTCGCAGAAACTTACTGTCGGCAACGAGTTTGTCTCTACAGACATCAACGTACGTCTGTCTGAAAAGGCTACCGAGGCAAGCAGCTTCAAGCTGGTGTACGATGCTCAGGCTCTCGAGCAGTTCAACTCCAAGAACGAGACTTCTTATACTGCTCTGCCCGAAGGTTCTTTCTCACTCTCTGCCAATGAGGTGACCATTGAGCCCGGTACTTCTGTATCTAACCCCGCTACACTCACCATCAATCCTTACAATGATGAGCTCAAGAATAGCGGTAAGAAGTATGCGCTCGCCTTCCGTCTTGAGAAGGTTAGCGGCAACGCTAATGTCCTCAAGTCTGGTAGCGTTATGGTATTCGTTCTCGACCAGGTGGTTATCCAGCCTGTTGTCCAGTTCAACGTAAATTCCTACATTGGCCAGGACCTCAAGGAGACTTATACTACTACTGAGTGGACTATGGAGATGAATATCAAGAAGGATATTCTCGGTACACAAATCGGTCAGTACAACAACCAGGCCATCTACAGCACCGGTCCCGATGAGGTTTACGTTCGCTTCGGTGACGCTCCTATCGAGGGTAACCGTCTGCAGATCAAGACCCAGGGTACTCAGATGAACAGCTTGACGCTCTTCAACGCCAACACATGGTATCACATCGCATACGTATGTACCGGTGCCAAGTTGTATCTCTATGTCAACGGTCAGCTCGACAACTCTATGGACATGCCTGGCAAGGAGACCCGCGTTTCTTCTGTATCTATCAGCTCTAACTCTTCCTACAACAGAGGTAACTCTTTCTACAGCGAGGTTCGTCTGTGGAAGAAGGCACGCTCACAGAAGGAGATTCAGAACAATATGTACTCTTGTGACCCCGCCACTCCAGGCTTCATCTTCTACTACAAGTTCAACGAGGGTCAGGGCAACCAGTTCAAGGACTGGTCTGGCAACGGCAACGATGCTACAACCAAGGACAACTCAACTCCTGTATGGATTCAGGATGTACGTATTGATGGTAAATAATAAACTGTAAAAACGTAAGAAGATTATGAAATCAATGATAATTAAATCAGCCGTTGCGCTGATAGCCGCTTTGCCCCTCTTCACGGCATGTCAGGGCGAGCCCGAGGTGGGCACGCTCCTTCACCCCGAAGAGCAGCCAAGCAATGCCCCCAAGGTATATATCAATGAGGTGGCGATACCTACCAATGCCGCAAAGATTGACGCTGCACAGACTCCTGTTGGCACGCTTCTTCCCGAAGATGCTACTGAGTTCTATGTTCGTCTGAACCGTGCGGTAGAGAACGATGTGGTTGTTACCGTAGCCGAGGATGCTGAGGCTGCTGCTGCATCTGCCAAGGTTTATAGCGATAACGACAATCAGTATAGCGCAATGTCAACAGGTGCTATCTCTTTTGAGAAGGCTACTGTTACCATTCCTGCAGGTAAGCTGGTTTCTTCTGAGCCTGTTGTCTTCAGAGTCGTTGAAAGCGACGCTCTTAAGAACTTGAACGGCAAGGGTATTATGGCCCTGAAGGTAGCCGACATCAAGTCTGCTGCTGTTGTTGAGGTTGCTTCAGACCACAATGCATACTTCGTATTGGTCAACAAGAAGGTAACCAACTTCAAGAACTTCAGCACTTCTGAACTGGAGTCTAAGACCAGAATCGGTACTGACGAAATGACCATGACATTCGACGGTGCGGACTGTACCCAGGACCTCAACGACGATGCTACATATACTTATGTAAATATGTATAATGGTCCCGCTCCAATCCTCTGTGAGTTCCACACTCCACAACCACTGATTGGTATCGCTTACCGTTATGGTTACTATGCTACTTATGGTCCTTATTCAATTGAGGTACTCACCAGCGACGACGGTCAGAACTGGACTTCACAGACTGGCGGCGAGCTCGAGTATGGTTACACACGTTCTAAGGTTTGTGTTAACTTCTACGGCGCCGTTACTTGCAAGTATGTGAAGTTTATCCCATGGAAGTGCTACGCTGGTATTCAATATGGAGCTGATTCCAACAAGCCAGTTGTAGGTGAGCTCCACTTCTATAAGCAATAATTTGTTGTTTCATAATATAGCGTTGGTTTAAAAACAACAATCCGGGGGCCGCGACTATGGGAATAGTTGCGGCCTTCATTTTTTTTTGTCCTGAACATAGCGATGCCAGCCGCTCTCCTTGTCTTTACCGTCATCACCGCCATCCTTGCCATGATGCCATATTGCCTTCCTGTTGTCATGATTATGGCAGCAAAAGCCAATTATTTTCAACATTGCTGCCACAATCGCCCCCTCGCGCTGACAAATTGTCACTTCTTCGCCGTTGGTATGTAACTTGCAAAACTATCAGTGAAAGCCGGAAGGCCGAAGGCAACCGCAAGGTTGACGAGACCCACACCGGCAAGATAATAGAAGAATATAAAATACAATTAGGAGGTAATAATTATGTTGTTAGTTCGTAGAAACAATGATTTTGATTGGTTGAACAATTGGTTTGATGACAATTTCTTCAATACACCCGTAATGGCACAGACCACAACCACAGCTCCGGCTGTCAACGTTAAGGAAGACAACAAGCAGTATGTTATGGAAGTCGCTGTTCCAGGCCTGAAGAAGGAGCAAGTCAACATGAGTATCGACAAAGACGGCTATCTTACCCTCTCTATCGAGAACAAGAATGAGCAGAAGGACGAGAACAAGAAGGAACACTATCTGCGCCGCGAGTTCTCTTACACCAGCTATCGTCAGAGTTATGCTCTTCCAGACAACGTAAATGCCGATAAGATTGAGGCCAACGTAGCCGACGGTGTGCTCAAGGTAGTTCTGCCAAAGGTCGAGAAGAAAGAGGAAAAGGAAGACGTTAAGCATATAGAAGTCAAATAAGCATTAGGTGAATAGTAAAGTATGGGGCAGGCTGCTCTCAGTAATGAGAAACAGTCTGCCCTTTTTTTGTGTCTATCCCAAAGCCCCTCCCCAAAGCAGTCGCACCTCCCCAGACCTCCTCAAGGGGATGGATCTTATTCCTGCTGTGTTTGAGGCGGTTGGTTCGAGCTTCTTTCCCTTGGGTAAGGTAGGGATGGGGCTTCGTATTAAGGCCATGTATGGTTGGTTCATAGTGGATGGAATGCCCCCCGACAACGCTGTAGGAGTTGCGCTTAGCCGAAGGCGTTATCCGCACCATCTAAATGCCAGTGTAACCACAGCAGATAACTCACACCACGACAGCCACCGCCACGGCTTTTTGTGTTTTCATTCATCCAACGATATCCAGCCCCTCAATCCATTTTTTTACGCCCACCTTCACACTTTTTGCCCTAAAAGCGTGGAGGTCTAATGAAATTATATTAATTTTGCAGAAAATCATTATTATCATGAAATTATCAAGAATATTCCTACTATTTGCCGTGGCGTCGTGTAGCCTGACGATGACCGCCCAAAAACCCTTGCCCCAGTTGGGCAAAGCGCCCATCGACCAGATTGTCAAAGCGATGACCCTTGAAGAGAAAGCCCATCTGCTGGTGGGAGTCAAGTCGGCTGAAGGCATGGATATCATCGCCAACGGAGCCGGCACCACCTACGCCATACCCCGCCTGGGCATAACCCACACCATCATGATGGATGGCGCCACGGGTGTGCGCATGGACACGCTGGTGAGAGGCGACGGCAAAGCCTATTATTCTACCGGCTTCCCAGTGGCTACGCTGCTGGCTGCCACATGGAACACCGACCTGGTGAAGCGCGTGGGTGCCACAATGGGCGACGAACTGCTTGCCTACGGTGGCGACATCCTGTTGGCTCCGAGTCTCAATGTACATCGCAACCCGCTCAACGGCCGCAACTTCGAGTACTATTCTGAAGACCCCTTGCTGTCTGGCTATATGGCAGCGGCAGCCACCAAGGGTCTGCAGTCTGTGGGCGTGGGCGCCACCATCAAGCACTTTGCCGCCAACTCGCAGCAGACGATGCGTATGTTCAACGACGCCCGTGTGTCGCAGCGCGCTCTCCGCGAGATCTACCTTCGCGGCTTCGAGATAGCCATCCGCGAGGCTAAGCCTTGGGCTGTGATGTCGTCATACAACCGTATCAATGGCCTGCACACCCAGTACAGCCACAAGTTGCTCACCGACCTGCTGCGCAAGGAATGGCGCTTCAACGGCATCGTGATGACCGACTGGGTGGAGGCACGCGACACCCGCGCACAGGTACATGCCGGCAACGACCTGCTCATGGGCGGTACTCCGCAGCAGGTTCAGGATATCCTGGACTGCGTGAAGAAAGGTACGCTGACGATGGCTGAAATCAACAACAATGTGCGGCGTGTGCTGCGATACATCATGCGCACACCCCACTACCGTGGCGTCGAAGCCACCTTCGCTCCCGACCTCAAGGCCCATGCCGTGCTGGCACGCGAGGCTGCCACCGAGGGCGTGGTGCTGCTCAAGAACAGCGAGCCTGCCCTCATCACCGGTGATGCTGCCAAGCAGGCGGTGACCAAGGCGCGCCCTCTGCCCCTCGTGGAAGACGACCAGGTGGCGCTCTTCGGACTTGGCGCGTATAAGTTTTATGCCAACGGACGCGGCGCCGCCGATGTCTACAAGCCCTACACCGTGACCCTCGTCGAGGGACTGCACAACAGCAAGGTAAACCTCAACTCTACGCTTGATACCTATTACACCCACTATATGGACAACCAGTATCTGCTGCTCGACGAGCAGAATACGCCCACCTTCCGCAACTGGTTCTTCGGCATGCGTGAGCCCGAGGAGCCTGCCATCAACAGCGCCTTCATCGGCTATCGTGCCAAGGACTGCACCAAGGCCATCATCACCATCGCCCGCAACTCGGGCGAGGCCGAAGATCGCGACTACAAGGAGGGCGACTATCTGCTCACCAAGGCTGAGCTGACGCTGATAGACCAGGTTAGCAAGGCTTTCCATGCGCAGAAGAAGCCTGTGATTGTAGTGCTCAACGTGGGTGGCGTCATCGATGTGGCGTCATGGCGCGACAAGGTCGATGCCATCGTCATGGCTTGGCAGCCCGGCGAAGAGGGCGGCAATGCTGTCGCCGATGTGCTCACGGGCAAGGTATGTCCTTCGGGCAGACTGCCGATGACCTTTGCGCTCGATTATTTCGACTACCCATCTGCCAAGAACTTCCCCCTGCACTACAAGTTCAACTGGGACGAACTGCTACGCCCCGACTCGGTGGTGCTCGCCAAGAAAGACCTGGGCTACACCAACTACGAGGAAGACATCTATGTGGGCTACCGCTATTTCAATACGCAGAAGAAGGCCGTGGCTTATCCCTTCGGCTACGGTCTGTCATACACCTCTTTCAAATATGACAAGCCACAGGTGCGCCTTGTCAAGGGCCGCTATATCGTCAGCGTGCCCGTGACCAATGTGGGCAGCGTAGATGGCAAAGAGGTGGTACAGCTCTATGTCAATGCTCCCAAGGGCGCGATGGAGAAACCCAGCCGCGAGCTGAAAGCCTTTGCCAAGACCCGACTGCTCAAAGCCGGAGAGACAGAGGTCGTGGAAATGTCAATTCCCCTGGCTGACCTCGCCTCGTTCAACGAGAAGCGCATGGCATGGGTAACCGATGCCGGTAAATACACCCTGGAGATAGGTGCGTCGGTAGAGGATATCCGCACCAGCGCAACCATCACCATCAAGAAGCCCATCATCAAGTCCGCACCCACGAAGATATAAACTCACGGGAAAGGGAGAAATACCGAAGGCGCAGATGCCAATGGTATTATAATGAATATGAATCGTGCTGTCATACAGGTAATGACAGGCATGTTGGATATTTAGAAAAAATAGATAAGGAGCACAGGTTTAGACTTGTGCTCCATTTGCTTAATGACATACGAACGATGCGGCCATTACCGACTGCTGTTTATAGGTCATTTGTGCCAATAGCAATACTGTTGCCAAAATTCTTGCGTTTATGAAAAGGAAACTGCCTATTATACTCCTCAATTTCTCTGATGTATACGATTACGAGTCGTTTGCCTCAAGTCAGGAGATTGTCCATGTTGACTGTCGTGAACTTAATGGCGTAGACTGCTATTGTGATGAGGATGGAAGGAAAGAGCTGCGCCAGCTGCTTGCTCCGTATCCTGCAAAGGCGCTTCACTTTATTGATTCGGGCGACTATCATTATCTTACTGAATATTGGGTTTCCAAACTACAAGAGCCGTTCTCTCTGATTGTGCTTGACCACCATCCTGACATGCAGCAGCCACAATGGAAGGGTGTTGTTTCTTGTGGCGGTTGGGTTACGGATGTATTGGAGAAGAATACTTTTGTAAGGAATATCATTATCGTTGGTGCTTCTGACGAATTGATATCCCAGGTGCCAGCCCATCTAAGGAAGAAAGTGATGTTCTACAGCCAAGCAGAAATCGACCATCATCAAGCATGGCCCTCAAAGGCAGGCAAGTTGATACATGAGCCTGTCTACATTTCCATAGACAAGGACGTGCTTAGAAAGCAAGATGCCATTACCGATTGGAGTAATGGAGACATGACTCTCATGCAACTCCAAGCCGTGCTGCGCATCATATATGCCCACGAGAAAGTAATCGGCGTAGACATAACAGGCGAATGTTCTGCCACGCTCGACTATCTTTCTGAGGTAAAGGATGCGTCGGTAAACAACAGAGCCAACGAGGAACTGATGCAAATGATATTAACCGAAAGCTGAAACAGAATAACATTTCTTTCCTTTACGTCCACGCTAAATATCCTCATGTTTAGCATCTTGAGCATGCTGCATGGCTCTATATTCAATAGGACTTACGCCATATTTTCGCTTAAAGGCTGTGCAGAAGTGGCTTTGGTAGTCGTAGCCCAGTTTTATGCCGATGTCGTTGATGGTCATATCAGAATCGAGTAGATAAAGTACAGCTAAGCGCATACCATAGTCGAAAAGATATTGGAATTGAATTTCAAGAAGCAAGGCAATTGATAGCACTAAATTCCATGCGAGGAATCCCGCCCTAATTCTTTATGCCCAAAAGAGTATTAGCGGACAGCGATACTAAGCATTAAGGGGTGCCCGTCGTGGGATGGTACGCACCTCCGGCAACTCTGTAGGAGTTGCGATTTCCCAACCCTGGGTATGGATACAGAAAAGGATAGCAACGCTGTAGGTGTTGCGCTTAGCCGAAGGCGTTATTCTCGACTTGATAGTATTCCTCTTCATAATTCATTCCATTCTCCTGCTGTGTGTAATGTCTACGGCTACATGCTATACGTTACCTTTTCGCGCAGTAGTGTGCCCTTGCGCCGCTGCCGGTTTCACCTCCACTCCCACCGCAGTCCACTCGGCTGGCACGTGACGTATGTTACGTGTGCACGTGTCGTATGATACGAGCTTTCGTGCCGTTTGATACGTGGACTCGTGCCTTATGATACGAGCCGGCAATGACCATGGATAGCCTTGTTATCCGTATGGTTTGCAATGAATTTAGGCGCCTTGCGGAACTCGGGATGCGTGATGTAAGGCTGCTTGTGGTTGCTACCCTTACTCTCTTGCCGTCCTCCCTGCCGCTTCTTGCCACCCTCGTCACCGCTACAGATGGTCACGCCATCGCTACACATAGCCACCAGCATAGCCAACAACGGCCCGACGGTGCTGTCCGTCGGGCCGTTGGTTGTGGTCGCTGTCTGACTTGGCAGCGCGCTATTGTCTTACAAAACCTTTGTCATCGCTCCAGCGATAGAGGCGCAGATTGGTGTAGTTGCCTTTGCCCTTGGTCTTCACCAGACCATTCTCGGAGAGATAGAAGAGGCCGTTGCCGAGGGCTATCATGCCTGTGGCGCCACGCGTACGTTCCCATCCCCACACCTCGCCGCCTGCCGAGGGTTTGCCACTACGCACCAGGGTGAGCAGAGGGGCTTTCTCTCTCGGCTCCACACCCCGCAGCCAACCCTTGTGAGGCTTGACGCGCGTGTCGATGGCATACATCTCATAGCGGGGCCACTGGCTCTTGTAGCCGTGATAGACCGCGGCGAACATGTAGCCCGTCGAGGCGTCGTATTCCAGGTTCTGGATGCCATAATCTGAGTTGCCCGTATAGACAAAGTACTTGGCGCGCGGCTTCGTGGGACCCGACTCGTGGATTTGGGTGGGGTCTATCTTGCGTGCATACCTGCTCCACTGGCGCACATCATAGCAGAGCAACACCTGATAGTCATTGTCTGTGCGCGTGGTGTCACCATAGACACCGTAGCCCAGGTAGAGATAGTTGCGACCAGACCTCTTGCCCCACTGCGGAGCAAAGGTGAGCCCGTCGATGCCCGATGCGCCGTAGCGATGCGCCACCTTGCGACCGTTGTTGACGACGGTGGCTTCGCAGTCGGCCACCACTTCGGGAATATACACCGTGGTCATCACCTCGTCGGGACTCATGTCGATGCGGTCTATCTTGTCGAGGTCGAAGATGGCCACATAGAAGCCCGTGCGGGCGTCGTTCTTCACGCCCAGGTTGCCCGTGATGCCCGTGCCTATCACGTCGTGCTTGTACTCGAGCGACCCGTAGAGTCTGCCGTCATCGGGGTTGATGCCGATGCAGCCCAGATGCCCCGTGAGTCCGTTGACGCTGGCGATGAGACGGCCCTGGAGGTCGTATTTCATCAGTTTGGTGGTAAACGACATGTACACACACTGGCGCTGACGGTCATAGGCAGCACCCTGAACGTGGAAGTCGCCCTGATACCCCGAGAAGATACGCTTGGGGAAGTCCTGTGCCACGCAGCCCAGGCAGAGCATTAGGAGCAGTAGAGTCAATATTGGTCTGCGCATCATCGGTCGTGGATTTGTTGTAACATGTTGCCGAGCACCTCGATGCTGTCTACGATGAGGTCGGGCTGGCGTTCGGCTGCCTGCGCCACCTCCATCGTGGTCTCGCCCGAGAGGACCAGACAGCCCATGGCGCCCGCATTGAACGCCATAGCAATGTCGGTATAGATGCGGTCGCCCACCATGAGTATCTCTTCGGGCTTGAGCCCGCGCTGTTGCTGTATTCCGATGAGCATATTGGGGTCGGGCTTGCCCAGCGTGATGTCGGGCTTGCGTCCGGTGGCGCTCTCCAGACAGCGGCAGATAGAGCCGCAGTCTACCAGCACGGTCTCCTCGTTGGTGGGGCACACTCGGTCGGGGTTTGTGGCGATGTAGGGCAGCCCCCTGCTTATCCACCATGCCGCCCTGCACAGCCTCTTGTAGGTGAGGGTCATGTCAAAGGCAGCCACCACGATATCCGGCACGTCTTCGGGGGTGTCCTCGCAGGATGTGAAGCCGGCTGCCTCAAATTGGGAAATCATGCTGGGCGTGCCCAGGAGGAAGAGGCGCCTCGCCTCGGGGTAGTGGGCCTTGATATAGTCGATGGTCGCCACGGTGGTGTTGTATATCTCCTCCTCGGTAGCATGTATTCCCATGCGTGCGAGCTTCTTCAGATAGTCCTCTATCGACTTCGACGGGTTGTTGGTCAGAAACGAGTAGCTTATACCCATCCTTTTGAGCTTGTCGAGGAAGTCGATGGTGTAGGGAAAGAGCGTGTCGCCGAGATAGATGGTGCCATCCATGTCGAGCGCCACATGCTTGATTTTTTCCAGTTGCATAGTTTACAGTTTAGCGGTTTCTTCTTCGGCATAGCCGTCGGCCTTGGCGTTCCACATGAGCGTGAAGACAGCCACGCAGAGCACGGCGATACCTATCATACCATAGAATACATAGTCCCAGTTGCCCCATGCGTCGACGAGCATACCCACGCCGATGCCGCTCACGATGCCGCTGGCATAGCCAAACATTCCGATGAGTCCGTTGGCGGTGGCTGCGGCGCGGTTGGTGGCCTGGTTAGAGGCGGCGATGCCTATCAGCGCCTGCGGGCCGTAGATGCAGAACCCTGCGGCGCAGAGCGTCGTGAACAGCAGCCAGATCGGAGCGTCGGCAGGCAGCTGCCAGAACAGGAAGACGAACAGCGCGGCGCCCGCCATGCAGAAGACGCAGGTGCGGTGCGCACGGCCCTTGAGCCACTTGTCCGTCGCCCAGCCGGCGAAGAGCATGCCGAGGATGCCGGCAATCTCGAACATCGCCACGAGCCATCCGGCGTGCGAAAGGCTCATGCCGCGAGCCTCCTTGAGGAAGGTGGGACCCCAGTCGAGCACGGCGAAGCGCACGATGTAGACCATGAAGTTGGCGATGGCCAGTATCCATATCCACTTGTTGCGGAATACCATCTTGCGCAGGAACGCCTTGTACTCGGCGCCTCCCTCCTTGCCCTTCTTGTTGATGGTGTGGAGCTCGGGCAGTCCTACCGACGATGGCGTGTCGCGCAGGAAGATGTAGATGCCTATCGCGCCCACGAGGGCTATGGTGGCGGGTATCCAGAAGCACCACTTCCACGCGCCCTGGCCCATCGTTGCCATGATGTAGCCGCAGAGGATGGCCACGATAGAGGCTCCTATCGAGTGGGAGGTGTTCCAGATAGACATCTTGGTAGCCAGCTCATTGGCGGGAATCCAGTGGGTGAGCAGACGGTTGCACGGGGGGAAGCCCGAGCCTTGGAAGAGGTTGTTCAGCAGCAGGAACAGGCCGAAGATGAACACCATGGTGTTGACAAACTGCGGTCCCGAGCTCTCGCCGGTGATGAGATAGCTCAGGTCGGCGCCAAAACCGAAGGCGTAGTTGGCTGCGGCACAGAGCAGCAGTCCTATCGCCATGTGGTAGCGGGCGTTGAAGCGGTCGGCGAGATAGCCGTTGAGAAATCTCGACGCACCATAGACCACCGTCACCAGGGTCATGATGATACCGAAGCTGGTCTTGGAGATGCCATATTCGGCGGTGAGTCCGGGGATGGCAAACGAGAAGTTCTTTCTTACGAAGTAGAAGATGGCATAGCCAATCATGGTGGCGAAGATGGTGCGCCATTGCCAGTATTTGAATGTCTTGGTCATATCTGTCAGTAGTTAATAGGGTTATAGTCTGGGTCTTAGCGGTCTATGGGCCACAGTCCGCGCTCTGAGAAGAGGCGGTCGAGCCACTCTTCATAGCGGTTGAGCCTTACGGCGACATCCATGATGGTGTAGCGGCGGCGTATAAACTGCGACTTGTAGATGATTTCCTTGAGATAGCTGCGGCTGATGTCGATATCTTCGGGCTCGGTGGGGGCGCCCACCATCTGCAGACGGCGCTTGGCCTCTGCCACCGATACCAGCTGCTGCTGCAGCCGCTCGCGCAGTGTGCTCCAGTTGTCGCGGATGTCGGTCAGCTCCTGGCGCAGTTGGTCGCGGCTTACATATTTGGCACGTATCTCTCCCACGCAGAAGTCTTCCAGACCCGAGCCAGCAAAGGTGTTGCGCGTGTGGGCCTCCTGCTCTTCGAGCGAGGGCCATGCCTCGACACAGGCTTCGATGTCAAGATGCTCGATGTCCATCTCGAGCAGATACTCATAGAGCGAGAGCGACACCAGCACACCCATGCTCACCTGGAAACCATGCGAAGGCATATTGCCGTTGGCCATGGTGAAATTGGCCATATTGAGCATGTGGCTCACTTGGTGTTCGGCGCCCGAGGCGGGCCTCGAGGTCTTGGGGTAGGCCTGCATGGCAAATCCGCCGAGCAACAGGCCCTCTATGAGCTGCTCTATGGCGTGCTTGTCGCCACGCCGTGCGCCCTCGGGGTCGGCGAGCGCGCTGTGCAGTCCGTCCTGCACGATGCTCCACGACAGCGGGTCTATCTTCTCGTTGCCTATCACATCGGCCACTATCCAGTCGGCTCCAGCCGGAACCTTGGCGAAGAGGTCGCCGTAGCCCGAGGCGGTCATGGCTTCGGGTGCGCCGGCTATGATGTCGACATCGGCCACCACAGCCTGGGGAGCGGGGCAGGCGAAGGTCTGCTTCTTGCCGTCCTTGGTTATCGATGCACCCGACGCCACATATCCGTCCATCGAGGCGGCTGTCGCCACTACCATGTAGGGTCGCTGCTGATGGGCCGAACAGAGCTTGGTGGTGTCGTTGATGGTGCCCGAGCCCACGGCTATTGCCACGGCGTCGGTCTGAGCCAGCACGGCATCCAGGCGGTCTATGTATTTCCATTCGGCGTGCATCTCGGGCTCGTCGAAGATATAAGGTTCGCAGGTGGCGATGCCATCGCGGGCGAGGATTTCGGCTACCTTGGCTCCAGCCACGTGCCATGTGGTCTTGTCGGCGACGATGATGGTCTTGCGGCCGGCAAACTGCTGGGCGAAGACTTCACCCACGGTGCTTATCACGCCACATCCCAGTTGCAGGGCCTTGGTGGTGGTAGCATTGTCCAATGCCATTGTTACTCTGTTTTCCATATATGTCTTGTTTTAGTATAATATTGCGTCGTTGATGATTGAGATGGGGTTCATTACCCGGTAGGGTGTGCTCATCTCTATCTGCCACTTGCAGGTCTCGCAGTCGGTGACCACTACGTCGGGGTCTACCTCGCCAATCTGCTTGAAGAGCGGGGCACCGATAGACTGCGACACATCGTAATTCTCTTTCTTGAAGCCGTAGGTACCACCGATGCCACAGCAGCGGCTTTCGAGTTTGACCAGTTCGAGACCGGGGATCATCTTGAGCAGTTCGATGCTGTAGATGGTCCATCCCAACCGCTCCATGTGGCATGCAGAGTGGTAAGCCACGCGCAGCTTGAAGTCGGGCTTGAAACGCAGTTGGGCAGCGCCCGATTTGAGTTGCTGGTAGATAAACTTGGTGGCGAGGTTGATGCTCTCTGCCACGCTGCTGTTGTCGAGTCTGAGCAGACTCTCATACTCGCTGCGCATGGTGAAGGTGCACGACGACGAGGTGGTGACGATGCACTCGGCGTCGCGTAGTGCCCGCTCCATGGCGGCTATGTTGTGGCGGCCGTTGGCGCGCGCCTTCTCGCTCATGCCGTTGGCTATGGCTGGCAGACCGCAGCACTGCTCTCCCTTGATGAGTGATACGCCATAGCCCATGGCGTTGAGCACCCGCACGAGGTGCTTGCCCAGTTCGGGGAAGTTGTAGTTGACATAGCAACCATGGAAGTAAGCTACCTTGCGGTCGAAGCTCTGCTGGCCTTTGGCGGCTTCACGGCGGTACCACGCCTCAAACGTGTGTGAGGCGTAGGCAGGGAAGGTGCGGCCCTGGTGTATGCCCACCATCTTGTGGAGCATCCACTTGGTAAGTCCCATGTTGACCACGCGGTTGGCGAGTCCGAAGGAGTGGGTGGCGAGCGTACCCACGAGGTCGGTATTGGCGAGCATAAACTCTCTGATGCCTATGCCCTGCAGGCTGTACTTGATGCGGGCGCTCTGGATGATGTCGCCCACCTTGACGCCTTGCGGACAGACAATCTCGCAACGCTTGCAGTTGAGGCACATCTTCATGGTCTTCTCGTCAAAGCAGGTCTCGTCTTTCAGACGGTGGCGCTCGCCGTCAGGCCCCGCCCACTTGGGGCCGGGAAACTTGAGCGTGACGCCGCTCACCGGGCAGTACGCGTTGCAGATGGAACATTTCAGACACTTCTCCAGGTCGTTCTCGCTGACCTGGTATAACTGTATATCTTTACTCATAGCTCTTTATTGTTTTATGGTCTCTGCCACGTGCAGGGCAGTGGTCATCGACACGCCTTCCTTGTCGGCGAGGCTGATGGAGTTGTGTCCGCTCAGTATACTGCCGATGGCAAAGAGATTGTCGATGGTCTTGTCGTCTTTGGTGACCCTGAATGTGGCGTCGGTAGCCACGCCAAACTCCATGAAGGGCTGCTCGTCGAAGGCATCGTCGAGTGCCCACTGGCTGCGGTTGGCGAGTGCGTCGACACGGAGGTCGAACACGGGCTCGAACACGTGCTCGTAGTCGGCCATGATGCCACCGCTGTAGAACGAGCCTGCCGCCAGCACGAAGTGGTCGGCTTCGAGCGGCTCGGCGTTCAGGTGCTTCGATGTCACGCTTATGAGTCTTGTGCCATCGGCGCTCCACGCCTTGGCAGCCACTATCTCGTCGCCCAGCAGATAGGTTCCGCCGAGGAGTTCAAACCGCTTTTGCAGTGTGGTCTGGATGCTTCTGCCGTAGATGAAGGGGAAGGTGGCTTCGCCGTCTTTGTCGTGGCCCACGATGGTGAGCCATGCCGGCATGGCGGTGCCAAACTGGGTGACGCGCATGTGGTTGGCGTCGCAGCTGCCGTCCATCTCTACGCCGGCTGCCTGGAGCAGTGACTGCGCCCGACGGGCAAGAGAGAGGGTGCGCTCGGCACCCATCTTGGTGTAGGGATGCGTGGCGGCCAACTGGCCCATAGCCTCGGCGGGGTGCGCCACTTCGTTGCCGTCGTTGTCGTAGCCCAGGAGACCGAACGAACCGTCGCTGAAGAACATGCTGCTCTGTCCGCGACTGATGATAGCCACATGCTGCCCACCCTCGGCAAGGCTGATGCCACAAGTGAGTCCGCTGAGACCTCCACCTATTATAATAGTATCAAATTTCACGTTATTCTGATTGCTTGTCGTTGTTATTTCTCTTTCCTAATTCCCAAGATAGACTGGTAGATGTAGCCCATGAGCTGACATTCGCTCAGCGTGGGGCCCCAGGCTACGGCAGCCATACCCTTCCAGCGCTCGTTGAGAAAACGCATCACGTCCTGACGGCTCTGGGCCTTGGTCTTGTGGCAGAGTTCTTCGAGCATGCGCTCGGCGCGATAGGCGCAGAGCTGTCCCTGACAGGTGCCCATGCCCAGGCGGGTGCGTCGGCGCAGCTGGGAGAGGCTGGTGACTTGATGGTTGTCTATGAGCTGCTGCACATCGCGGCGCGATACGCCCTCACACTCGCACACCAGCGGCTCGGGAGTCATGGTTCCATGGCGGCGGAACGCCTTGTCGCTGCGCATTTCGGGGTTGGGCAGCGGCGTGATGGCTGTCTCGCACTCACGCTGTATGTTGAGCTTCTCGCACACCTTGTCGGCAGCCATCTCGGCCATGAGTCGGTAGGTCATGAGCTTGCCGCCGGTGATGGTGATGAAGCCCGCAAGTCCGTCTCTCACCTCATGGTCCAGACACACGATGCCTCGGCTTATGCTGCGCCCCGTGGTGTCGTGGTCGCTTGCCACGAGTGGCCTCACTCCGGCATAGGCACGCAAAATTCGCGTTGACGCCAGCGAGGGCGCCAGTTTGCATCCCTCCTTGAGCAGCACGTCGACCTCTTCGGGGGTTACCCTCATGTTCTCGACTTCCTCCATAGGCACGCGCTCGGAGGTGGTGCCTATCACGGTGATGACGTCGCCCGGCACGAGTATGTCGGCGTTGGCAGGCTTGCGGCAGCGGTTGATGACCATATTGTTGACGCGGTGGCCGAAGACCAGCAGCGAGCCCTTGGCGGGAAACATGTTGACCGTCACCCCAGCCATGCGCGCTATCTCCATGCCCCAGATGCCGGCGGCATTGATGGTGATGGTGGCGTGGGCCTCCATGCGCTCACCGGTTATGGTGTTGCGCAGGTTTACTCCTTCGACCCTTCCGTTGCGTATGATGAGGCTTGAGGCTTCGTGATAGGTAAGCATGTCGGCACCATGACGACGGGCGTCGAGCACATTGCTCATCGTGAGCAGGAAGGGGTCGATGCTACCGTCGGGCACCACCACGGCGCCTATTAGGTCGGGGTTGACCGAGGGCTCGCGCTTGAGCGCCAGTTTGGGGTCGATAATCTCGGCGCGGATGCCGGCACGCAGACAACTGTCGACGAAGAGCTGCTGGTAAGCGAGGTCGTCTTCGGGCAGCGTGATGAAGAGTCCATCGTGCTCTTCGACACAGTGGGGCGCAATGCGTCGCAGTATCTTGTTCTCCACGATACACTCGGTGGCGCTCTCCTGGTCGGTGACGGCATAGCGGGCACCACTGTGCAGCAGGCCGTGGTTGCGGCCGGTGGCGCCGTGGGTGAAGTCGTGGCGCTCGACGAGCAGCACGCGCAGGCCACGCATGCTACAGTCGCGGGCAGTGCCTGCGCCTGTGATGCCTCCACCAATGATAATCACATCGTAATGGTCTTTAAGTTTCATATCTTTCATTGTGGTAAGTTATATGCCCCCGGTCGCAGCCTGGGAGAACGGCGTGAGGGCGGGCGTCGCGGTTAACTTGACGGGATTGACATTAGTCAATCGCAAATTTAATAATTATTTCCTTCCTTCGCGTGAAAAACCCGCCTTTTCTTGTTTTTGTGTCATTATTCTATGTGATTTACCAGCATTTAGGGTTGATAGTCAGCCCCGCAGTCAGCCTATAGCGGGCCATAGGGTAGGGCGCCGAGAGCGGTGATGCCCCTCGCCTCACAGGTGATGTCCCTCGTTTCGCAGGTGATACCCCTCGCCTCGCAGGTGATGTCCCTCGCCTCGCAGGGAATGACCACCATCTCGCAGGTGATGTCCCTCGCCTTGTAGGGAATGACCATCATCCAGCCAGAGAAGCTCGGAAAATGCAGTTTGTGGTGTGAAATGATGGTTGCAGGCTCTGCAATACTTATGGCAAGGCTTGCAACCGATAAATCAAACCCTGAAACCAATTTGTTGATGCACTCCGCGGTATTGGCGATGGCGGCGGTGAGGGCGGGGGAGCACCGCAAGCAAATAAAAAAGCCTCAGAGATATCACATCTCGGAGGCTTGCAAATATCATAGTCCAATTAGCATCTGCAGACATATCATCGCTGACACGTAATACAGACTTGGACCGTTGTTAACTATGTTATACACTTTAAACTTTGGTCTGGACGGACCTGACAAACTCGCTCGTCCTGCCGGTTTCCGTCCTCTTAGTCGCCTCAAAGATACTGCTTTTGTTCTGAAACAACAAGAAAAACGCCAGAAATCTTTACAAAATCTGAAATAATCATGGGCAAGTCGCTTTTATTCGCTAATTTTGCCTATATTTGCAACCTAAACAAACATCAAGATGAAAAAGACAGTTTTATCTCTGCTGGCCCTCTGCTGCAGCTGTACCATGTGGGCCGAAGACTCGATGCTCACCTTCCGCCTCAACGACGGTGTGAACAGTGAGGTGAGCTACAAGATAGGCACAGACATAAACCGCATCGTCTTCAAGGGCAACACCGTGGTGCTGCAGAAGGGCGAAAAAGTGGTGAAGAGCTATGCCGAGTCGCTGGTGAACTCCTTCTCCTTTGGTAATACGGCCAACGGCATCACCATGCCCGAGCTGGGCACCGACGATGCCGCCTCTACCGCCGTGTATGCCATCGACGGCAAGCGGTTGGGCTCGCTGCAAACGATAAAGACATTGCCCAAGGGAGTGTATATCATCCGCAAAGGCAATGTCTCGTATAAAATCGTAAAAACTGATTGATTATCCCATGTAGGGGGCTATCTGGTTGGTCAAGTCGACAAACTCGGAGATAGCAAGCTGTTCGGGGCGTCGGGTCATGATAGGCTGGGTGAAGAACTCGTCTGCTGGCTTCTGCGCCCCGAACATCTGTTTGATGCTCACGCGAAGCATCTTGCGGCGCTGGTTGAACACCGTCTTGACCAGACGCTTGAAGAGACGCTCGTCGCAGCCCAGTGAGGTCACGTCGTTGCGCGTCATTCTTATCACCGCACTCTTCACCTTTGGCGGTGGGTTGAACACGTCTTCATCTACAGTGAAGAGATATTCCACATTGTACCATGCCTGTATGAGTACCGATAGGATGCCGTAGGTCTTGTTGCCGGGCTGTGCCGCCATGCGCAGCGCCACCTCGCGCTGTATCATGCCGGTGCAGCAGGGAATGAGCTCCTTGTTGTCGAGCATCTTGAAGAATATCTGTGAGGATATGTCGTAGGGGTAGTTGCCCGTGAGCACAAAGGGCTGGCCGTCGAAGATGGTGGTGAGGTCCATGCGCAGGAAGTCGTCGCCGATGATGTTGTCCTGGAGCTTGGGGAAACGGTCGTGGAGGTAAACCACCGACTCGCGGTCAATCTCGATGGCCTTGACGGGGCGTGGCTTCTCTACCAGATACTGGGTGAGCACGCCCATGCCGGGTCCTATCTCGAGCACGGGCAGGTCGGGACACGCATCTACCGTGTCGGCTATACGCCGGGCTATGCCCAGGTCTATCAGGAAGTGCTGGCCTAAGTTCTTCTTGGGTTTTACTTGCTTCATCTTTTAGAGTAAGGTGAGTGAATAGATATAGATGACAGATGCGGGGATGGCCATAAGCGATGAGTCGAAACGGTCGAGCATGCCGCCGTGGCCCGGCAGGATGCTGCCGCTGTCCTTGATGCCCAGGGTGCGCTTGAAGAGACTCTCGACGAGGTCGCCCCAAGTGCCGAAGAATACCACTACCAGTCCGAGGCCCATCCACTCGATGACAGAGAGGCCGGAGAGACACTCGTGGCTGTTCTCCCACCATCCGAGCAGGGCTGCTACGACGAGCACCAAGAGTCCGCCGCCGATGGAGCCTTCCCACGACTTGCCGGGGCTGATGCGGGGGAAGAGCTTGTGGCGTCCCAAGAGTGAGCCGCTGAGGTAGGCGCCGGTGTCGTTGACCCACAGGAAGATGTAGACCGACAGGGGCAGCAGGAAGTAGAAGGAGATGGTGCCGTCGGGCTGCTGGCGGAAGGCCAGCACATTGATGCACGCCAGAGGCAGGGCGATATACATCTGACCGAGCATGGTGTAGGCCCAGTCGTTGACGGCATTGGCGTTGCGGGTGTAGAGCTCGCTGATAAAGAGATAGACCACCGTGAGCAGATAGGGCACAAAGACGGCATTGGTCTGGATGATGCCGCTGTTGATGCCGGCGATGGCGACAAAGAGATAGACGCCTGCCACGGTAGAGATGAACCGGTTGATGCAGACATTCTCAATGTTGTTGACCAAGCCCGTATATTCCCACAGGGCAAGGCCTGTGATGAGGGCGAAGAGCCCTATCATGGCGGTGGGGTCCAGAAGTCCGGCGACCATGATGGCAACAAACAGGACACCAGTGATGGCGCGGACGATAAAATTCTTCATTTTTGGACTCATAGTCTTACTCCTCCTCTTTATCTTGATTTTCTTTGTTGTCGCGGTTGGCTTCGGCTTCAGCCTTGGCACGCTCGTGCTCGGCCTGGGCCTGCTTCACAGCCTCGGGCATGTCTTCGAGCTTGGGGGCATTGGCCTCGTTGGCCTCGATGATTTCTTCGGAACGGCTCACCCATGGGCGTTTGCCGAAGATTTTCTCTACATCTTCGGCGAAGATTACCTCCTTCTGGAAGAGCAGCTCTGCCAGCTGGCGGTGACCCTCGGCGTGCTCGTTGAGCAGCTTCTTGGCCCGCTCGTACTGGGTGTTAATCATCTTGAGCACCTCCTCGTCCATCAGCTTGGCTGTGGTCTCAGAGTAAGGGCGCTGGAACTGGTACTCCTGGTTGTTGTAATAACAGATATTGGGCAATGCTTCGCTCATACCGGCATAAGCCACCATGCCATAGGCACTCTTGGTGGCGCGCTCCAGGTCGTTCATGGCGCCAGTGGAGATGGAACCGCGGAAGAGCTCTTCTGCGGCGCGGCCTCCGAGCAGTGCGCACATCTCGTCGAGCATCTCCTCCTTGGTGGTGATGACACGCTCTTCGGGCAGATACCATGCGGCGCCCAGGGCCTGGCCGCGGGGCACGATGGTGACCTTGAGCAGAGGGTCGGCGTACTGGCAGAACCACGAGATGGTGGCATGGCCGGCCTCGTGGATGGCTATGGCGCGCTTCTCGTCGGCGGTCATCACCTTGGTCTTCTTCTCCAGACCGCCGATGATACGGTCTACGGCGTTGAGGAAGTCCTGCTTGCCCACATGGGTGCTGTTGTGACGGGCAGCGATGAGGGCAGCCTCGTTGCAGACATTGGCGATGTCGGCGCCGGAAAATCCGGGGGTATGGCGGGCAAGGAAGTCTACATCTACGGTATCGTCCTTCTTCAGCGGGCGCAGATGGACGTTGAAGATGGCCTTTCGCTCAGCCAGGTCGGGCAGGTCTACGTGTATCTGACGGTCGAAACGGCCTGCACGGAGCAGTGCCTTGTCGAGCATGTCGACTCGGTTGGTGGCAGCGAGCACGATGACACCTGAGTTGGTGCCGAAACCGTCCATCTCGGTGAGCAGGGCGTTGAGGGTGTTCTCTCGCTCGTCGTTGCCGCCGGTGGCGGGGCTCTTGCTGCGGGCTCGTCCTACGGCGTCAATCTCGTCGATGAAGATGATGCAGGGTGCCTTCTCCTTGGCCTGACGGAATACGTCGCGCACGCGGCTGGCTCCCACGCCGACAAACATCTCGACAAAGTCTGAACCGCTCATCGAGAAGAAGGGCACGTCGGCCTCGCCTGCCACGGCTTTGGCCAGCAGCGTCTTACCGGTTCCGGGAGGGCCGATAAGCAGCGCTCCCTTGGGGATTTTACCTCCGAGCTCGGTAAACTTCTCGGGGTTTTTCAGGAACTCCACGATTTCTTCCACCTCTTGCTTGGCGCCTTCCTGGCCAGCCACATCCTTGAATGTGACGCCCATCTCGCCGGCTTTCTCGTAGAGCTTGGCTTTGCTCTTGCCGACATTGAAGACACCGCCGCCGGCTCCGCCGCTGTTCATGCGGTTCATGAAGAAGAACCAGACAAAGATGAGCAGCAGGAAGGGACCGAAGTTGTAGAGCAGGTTGAGCAGGGTGTTCTCATTGGGTCTCTCGTAGTCGTAGTCCTTGAGCTTGCCGCTCTTCTGGGCTGTCAAGAGGAAGTCTTCTATCTTGTCTACCGAACCATAGTTGACTTTGACGTATGGGTCTTTGCCCAGTTTCTCTGCCGGCTGGTTGAAGACGGCTTTGAGGGCTTGGGGCTTGACATACATCTTGAGTTCGTGTTCCTGGTTGTTGATGATAATCCTGCTGGCGTAACCCTTGCTTACGTATTCTTTGAACTTGGTGTATGTAGCCTCCTGGCTTACGCCCTGTACGCCCAACAGGTTGCCTCCGCCGCTAAAGGCGATGACTGCGATAAAGATAAGCACCGATATGTAGAGCCAGTTCATGTTGAACTTGGGCATCTTGGGTTGCTGGTCGTTGGGTCGCTTATCTTTGGGATTGAAATTGTTCATGATAGCTATATATTATATATATAATAAGGTGTATATATCAGTCAAGGTCGGGGATGCGGGTAAGATGGGCATCTTCCCAGAGGTGCTCAAGGTCGTAGAACTCGCGTACCTCGGGCAGGAAGATATGTACCAAAGCATCGACAAAGTCGATAGCCACCCATTGGTCGGTCTCAAGCCCCACCACGCCTACGGGCTTCTCGCCCATGCGCTCGCGCACCATGTCTCCCACCGACTCGGCTATAGCCTCTACCTGTGCGGGTGAATTTCCCTGACAGATGATGAAGTATTGAGCGATGGCGCCGTCGATGCCGCGGAGGTCGGCTATCACGATGTTTTTACCTTTCTTTTCCTGTATACCTTCAGTAATGGTCTCAACCAATTTGTTTGTTGTTGTCATTCAGTTGTCTTCTAATTTGATTTATACTGCAAAGTTAACCCTAATTCTCCGAATAATGGTATAAAGTACCACTAAAATGAAATTTTTTATGAAAAAAAGCGCAAAAAGTTTTGGGGTATGAAAAAAAAGCACTACCTTTGCAATCGCAAATGAGCAAGAGGCAATTGCTCGAAGCAAATTGGGATATGGTGTAATGGTAACACTGCAGATTCTGGTCCTGCCTTTCCTGGTTCGAGTCCGGGTATCCCAACAGAGAAGTCAAGTCGCAAGACTTGACTTTTTCTTTTATCTCCATTTCCTTATTTTTGGTCAGCGTGAGCGCATCGGTGGCGTGGTCTGGCGAGCCTGAAGTTCAGAAGCGGGATAGGGGGTCACGGGGCGTAGTGGCGGGCACCGTGGGCGTACCAGTCCAGGCCGTGAGTGCGGTCCAGCTCCTTTCCTATGTACTTGTAGGGCTGCAGGCCGGTGTTGCGGCTGTCGCCCATGAGCGCATAGGGGTAGTAGTGGTTCACGTCCTCCACGTTTCCGTGGGCGTCGGCCACTACGCGGTTGTTGCCTTAGTAGTCCCTGATGTAATAGTGGTATGTGGGGACGGAGTCCCTGAAGGACATATATCCCCCGTCGAAGAGCAGGCGGCTGATCACGCCGTCCTCATAGACCCTGTTGCCGGCGTACTCGCGCCATATATGCACCAGCAGGCTGATGTCGCAGGCTATGCCGAACTCACCGTCGGGCACGGCCGGGGGTGTAGGGCGCATGTTGTATTCCATGAAGTATAGTTACCTGGGGGCCATTACCTCTTTTTGCAAAGAGAATATTGGTGTCTGATTAAAAATGGAGTCGTTTGTGATATATATAGTATAGTTAAATGGGTTGGAATACAAATACAAATAAGTATAGTGTTGTTTCTTATTTTTGGGAACCAGTTTGTATCTGTATTTGCCTTTCGGGAAAGATGCATCCCCTTTTCCATCTATATAAAGAGAATCTGGTGGAATGTGATGCCACTTAAAAAATATAGGCTCTTCATCCTGGCATGATTCCTTCCAAAACTTTCCAATAAAAATATTGGAAAGTATAAATGTCGGGAAACATCCATTTCCCACATAATATGTTGTTTTTTTTTGTCTGCCATTTGGCATTCTTTCTATTACGACATCCATACCTTTTGTCCATATAACATTGGTTATTTCGCATTTCCTATTCTCTATAGTCTGCAAATTGCTTAGTGCCGGCGTGCAAAGCAACCAACAAATTACTATTGCAAAACATTTACTCTGGGTGTTCATCTTCTTTCCTTTCTTCCTTTCCTAATTCTCGACGTAAAATATTCTCATTTTTAATGCCATTCCCAGTTATTAATGTTTCATTTGAATTTCCTGTTATATAAATATTGAACTCGGATATAACCTCTTTATTATTCACTAAAAAATCTTCTCGTGTAGTCACTCCTCCCTTATGTAACCAGTCCAGGCCGTGGGTGCGGTCGAGTTCTTTGCCTATGTATTTGTGGAGTTGGGTAGCGTGGTCACTCTCTCTGCTTCCGGCAATGGCGAAAGCAGAGAGGCTCAGAGTGGTCATGAGCCCCAACAGCATTATGACAATCTGGCGGCGCATGGACAGGGGTTAAGATGTTTACATTGCAAATATAATAATAATGTACACACGCGCAAAGAAAATCGGCAGGAAAGTGATGGCTGGGGGAGAAAATCGTATGATGCAGCCTGCTGCCCCCCGTTGTGGTCAAGTGGCTCAGGTCGACAGGTTCGTGGCGGACGTAGTGGAAAAGGATACAATCCATATTCATCAAAGAAGCCTCGTTGTACTAACTGTAATGGCAAGGGCACCATCAGATGTGGCATCTGTTATGGTTCGTGTACCAGAACTTGTGGCAGATGTAACGGTACTGGAAGAGCGAGATAGCTTTTCGTGGGTATATACAAAAAGGACATAAATCTTATGATTTATGTCCTTTGTCTTTGAGGTACCTAGCAGAGTCGAACTGCTCTACACGGTTTTGCAGACCGTTACCTAACCGATCGGCCAAGGTACCCTGTGCTAAATTGCGAGTGCAAAGATAGTGCAAATAATCGAGCTGTCCAAATTTTCAGCCATGTTTTTTGTGTTTGCTGCTGCATTTGTCGTAAAAAGCGCAGTTCTCACAGCCAGTCTTGTGACATTTCAACACCCTGTACACCCTATACGCCACAAATATGGCGCATAGGGCGAGGATGATGTATGTCGCGATATACTGCATGGTCTACTTGATATTCTTGAAAGTCTTGGCGAGTCCACCTGTACTCGTTTCCTTGTAGAGTGAAGGCAGGTCGTGGCCCGTCTGCTTCATAACCTGTACCACGCGGTCGAAGCTCACGCGGTGCTTGCCGTCGGAGAACGCCGAGTAGAGGTTGGCGTCGAGCGAGCGGGTTGCGGCAAAGGCGTTGCGCTCGATACAGGGTATCTGAACCAATCCGCATACCGGGTCGCAGGTCATACCCAGGTGGTGTTCCAATCCCATCTCTGCCGCATACTCTATCTGTGCCGGGCTGCCACCGAAGAGCTGGCAGGCTGCGGCGCTGGCCATAGCGCAGGCTACGCCCACCTCGCCTTGGCAACCCACGTCGGCGCCGGAGATGGAGGCGTTCTGCTTGACCACGTTGCCGATGATTCCAGCCGTGGCAAGGGCATGCAGGATGCGGGTGTCGCTGAACTTGTGGCCTTTGGAAAGATGGTAGAGTACGGCTGGCACTACGCCGCAGGCACCACAGGTGGGGGCGGTGACGATGGTGCCACCCGAGGCGTTCTCTTCGCTGGCGGCAAGGGCATAGGCATAGACCAGGCCTCGTGTCTGCAGCGACTGCTTGTAGCCTGTGGCCTTGACATAATAGGTAGGGGCTTTGCGGGGCAGATTGAGCGGGCCGGGCAGTACGCCTTCGTGGTTGATACCACGCTCCACGCACTCCTGCATAGTCTCCCATACCTCCTGCAGATAGGGCCATACCACATCGCCTTCGCACAAATCAACGTACTCCCAGTATGAGCGGCCGTTCTGGTCGCACCAGGTAAGAATCTCGCTGAGCGAGTTCATCTCGTAGACCTCAGGTGTATCAAACATATCTTCGGCCTTACCCTCAGAGAGGGCACCTCCGCCTACGCTGTAGACTATCCACTCGTCGGCGCCGTCGGCTGTGAACTTCATGCCGTTGGGGTGGTAGGGCAGGAAGATGTTGGGCTCCCAGTGTATGTTGACTGTGGCGATGGGCGAGAGCACCTCTATGATGGCGGTGTCGGTCATGTGGCCCTTGCCCGTAGCTGCCAGACTGCCATAGAGGGTCACGTCGAACAGGTGGGCGTCGGGGTGGCGCTTGGCGTAAATCTTGGCGGCCTTCTGTGGCCCCATGGTATGGCTCGATGAAGGGCCCTTTCCAATCTTGTATAACTCAGTAAGTGATTTCATTATAGATATAGTAATGTGGTAATTAGATAAAGAGTGAACCTATCTGGTAAACCAGCGCAGATGCCACCCAGGCCAGCACCGTGGTGTAGCCGGCGGCAAAGAGCGCCCATCGCCATGAGCCCGTCTCGGACTTGATGGCGGCAATGGTGGCAAGACAGGGGAAATAGAGCAGCACGAAGAGCAGGAAGCAATAGGCCGTGAGCGGGGTGATGCCGTCGGCGGCCATCATCTGGTGCAGCAGTTCGTACTTGCGGGTGTTGCCGTCGTCGGAACCCATCTCGTCGCTGTTGGCGTAGAGCACGCCTATGGTAGATGCCACTATCTCCTTGGCGCCGATACCCGAGACGAGTCCCACATCGAGTTTCCAGTTGAAACCCTGTGGACGGAAAACGGGCTCGATAGCCTTGCCGATGTGTCCTATGTAGCTCTGCTCCTGCTGTTGCTGGGCTGTAAGTCCTTCATGATGAGGGAAATAACCCAAAGCCCAGACCACTATCGACGCCACCATGATGATGCCGCCCATCTTGCGCAGATACTGCTTGCCCTTCTCCCACGTATGGCGGCCAATGGCCTTCCAGGTGGGGAAGCGGTAAGGTGGCAGCTCCATCACAAAGGGCGTATCTTCGCCCTTGATGACATGGCGGCAGAAGACGCGGCTCAGTATCACCGCCATCACGATGCCCACGAGATAGAGCGACAACATGATGAGCGGCTGGTAGTTCAGCGCAAAGAAGGTGCCGGTAATCATGACATAGATGGGCAGTCGCGCCGAGCAGCTCATCATCGGCAGGATGAGCATGGTGACCAGACGGCTGCGGCGGCTCTCGATGGTACGCGTAGCCATCACTGCCGGAACATTGCAACCGAATCCCATGATGAGGGGGATGAACGATTTGCCGTGGAGTCCCATCTTGTGCATCAGACGGTCCATGATAAACGCTGCGCGCGACATGTAGCCGCTGTCCTCCATATAGGAGATGAAGAAGTAGAGGATGAGTATCTGCGGCAGGAAGACTATCACTGCTCCCACGCCACCGATGATGCCGTCGGCTATCATGTCCTTGAGCGGGCCGTCGGGCATATACTGTCCCACCATCGTGCCGAGCCAGGCGATGCCGTCCTCTATCCATCCCATGGGTATCTGTCCCAAGAGGAAGGTGGCAGAGAACATCACCAGCAAGAGCAGGATGAAGATGGGGAAGCCCACAAAGCGGTTGGTAATGATGCGGTCTATGAGGTGGGTCACCTGATAGGTGTCCTTCTTGTGTCCGGTAGAGTATTCGGCCTCTTGCAGCGCGCCGTTGATAAATCCGTACTTGGCGTCCATGATGGCTGTCTCGCTGTCGTCGCCCGTTTCCTCCTTCACACGCCGTGCCGCCTCGTCGCGATGGCGCAGTATCTCCTCGGCATCGGGCAGCGTGCGGATATAGCGTTCGGCCTCCTTGTCATTTTCAAGCAACTTGATGGCAAGATAGCGGGTAGAGTAGCGGTGGCGCAGATTGGCAGCCTTCTTCAGGTGCTCCTGGATTTCCTCGATGCCATGTTCTATCTCGTGGCCGTGGTTGATGTGCACATGGCGGTAGTGAGGGTCGTCGTCCTCGTTGCCCTCATACATACGGATGATGGTCTCGAAGAGTTCCTTTACACCACGGCCGTTGGTGAAGACGGTGGGTACCATGGGCACACCGAAGAGGCGTCCCAGGCGGTCGGCGTCGACATGGTCGCCTCGCTTCTCGGACTCGTCAAACATGTTGAGAGCGCATACCATGCGCACGTGCATGTCTATGAGTTGGGTGGTGAGATAGAGGTTGCGCTCCAGATTGCTGCTGTCTATCACGTTGATGATGATATCGGGCGTCTTGTCGATTATCTGTCTGCGCACATAGATTTCTTCGGGCGAATAGGCCGACAGCGAATAAGTGCCGGGCAGGTCGACGATATGGAAGGTGTAGCCGTCCATCTCTGCCACGCCCTCCTTGGCGTCTACCGTCACGCCACTGTAGTTGCCCACATGCTCATGGGCCCCCGAGATGAAATTGAAGAGTGATGTCTTGCCGCAGTTGGGGTTTCCCACGAGCGCCACATTGATGTCGTGGCTCTTGCGGATGGCAGCGTCTTCCAGCTGCTGGTCGGTGGGCGCCTCGGCGGTATGGGTGTCTGTGCCTGCGTTGGTTTCTATTTCGGGCTTGATATTGGTCTGTGTCTTGGCGACCTCTCCGGCGGTAACCACCTCAATCTGGTCGGCCTCGCTATGGCGCAGAGAAACCTCATATCCCATAATACGGTATTTTACTGGGTCGTGGAGCGGCGCATTGAGCAACACCTCTACTTTCTTGCCCTTGATAAATCCCATTTCTACGATGCGTTTGCGAAAGCCGCCGTGTCCAAGCACTTTGACGATAACGCCTTTCTCACCGGTTTTAAGTTCTGAAAGTTTCATTCTACTATTGGTTTAATCTGATGCAAAGTTACTCAAAGTAGTGTGTAACACAAAGAATCTGCCCTTGTTTTTATTTGTGCCAGTCAAAAAACTAAGCCATCCCAACGTAATCTCAGCAAGGTGCAGGCTCTCCTGCCGATGCCGTGGGATGGCTGGGGGAGAGAAATGGGGAAGAATGGCAGGCTTGTCGTGCCTCTAAACAGGCTCAAATGCTCTCATTCCCCTACTTCTCAGTCCCGACGACGTTGTGCAGATGGTTTCGGCGTCCAGTTCTTGCCTCTGTTTGCTTGTGGCAAGGCCCCCTGTCACATTTATAGACTGTTATAAATAGGATGACGGCATGACGGAACGCCTTATTTTACAGTTTTTGCGTCTCCAGAACGCCTTATTTTACAAATATCTCGTCTTCCGAACGCCTTATTTTACAGTTTTTGCGAGTTTCCTGATGGCCTTTCAGCTCATTATCGAGCCATTTGGTTGTCTTGAGGTTGTGGTTGCTCGTGCGTAACGATTGAAACGTGAGTCCGTATCAAATGTCACGTGACTACGTATCGTAAGGTACGTGGGCTCGTTTCAAACGGTACGAGCTGGCTAAGCTGGTTTGCGGGACGAAGAACATGCTTTATACAATTGTATGAATGGATATATTTCTTTTCTGGGTAAAAACACACATTCTCCCCACGGTTTGGTAAGGAGCGGGAGCGTAATCCTCGCGCATGAAAAATCCCGATGCCCTGGTTGAGGACATCGGGATTATATATATTAATAAGGTGTAATCGCTTAGAAGAAGAGGTAGCGGTTGTCAACAATCTTGGCGTTGGCGTAGAGCTCGCTCATATAACCGGCAGCCATCTGCATGGCTCTCTGGTTGAGCTTGGCCTCCTGGGTCTTGATATCCAGCTTGCCGGGACGCATGGTCTTGCCGGTAACGCTGAAGAGGTATACACCTGCATTGCCCTTCACGGGAGCCTTGCAGAACTTGCCCTTGGCTGTAGCTGCGATGGCACCACTCAGAGCGGGCTCGGTAGAACCGGTAGCTGTAACGAATACAGGAGCAGCGAAGGTAACCTGGCTGATAGCGGTTACGGTAGCGCCCTTGGCCTTAGCCTCGTTGACAGACTTCACGCCCTTAACCTTCTCCATCAGCATCTCTGCCTTCTTGTCCTTCATCACCTCTGCCTTGACCATGTCCATTACCTGAGCATCGTCGAGATCGCGGTAGCCCTTGGCGTGAATCTTGTCGAGAACGGCTACGAGCAGGTGGTTGTTGTCACCACACTCATACATAGGAGATACTTCTTTCTCCTTGGCCTCGAACAACCACTTCATAGCGTCGCGGGTGCTGTGGATGCCGGCGAGGTTGTGCTGAGCGGTAGTGATGTCGTTGGCCTCTCTTACGGTGTAGCCAGCCTTGGCTGCATTCTTGACAATCTTCTCCTCGGTGTCGTTGGCACTTACAAACGAGCTGAACTTGTTGTAAGCGGCACTGTAAGTATCCTTAGAGAACTCGATGGTCTTCTTGACAACGGCTGCAACATACTTGTTGACCATAGCCTTGCGGTCTACGACCTGAAGCACTACGCTGCCCTGAGTGAAGTTGATGACCTTGGTCTCGTTGGCAGAGAGAGTGTTGAGGCTATTGATAAAGTTCTTGGTGTCCTTGTCCATAGAGGGAGCTGCCTGATACTGGGCAGTGGTAATCCACAGCTTTTCGCCAGTCTGGTTGTACTTCTTGGCGAGTGCCTCGAAGTCGGCACCTGCTGCGAGTGCGCGGTAGATAGAGTCGGCAGTAGCCTTGGATGCTTCGGGAGTTTCGGCTGCCACCTGTATCTGGCGATACTGGATAGAGTCTGGCATCTGGGTCTTAGACACGAGCTTCACGATGTTCATGGTGTTGTCCTGAGCATTGTTGAAGACGCGTGATGTCTGACCTACAGCCATAGAGTCGAGCTGGGCAGCGATGTCCATAGGATATGCAGCCTTGGTCACGGGCAGACCCAGATAGGGGATGAGCGATGCGCTCTTGCGTACCACTTCTGCGGGGTCAGCGGCAGCAACCATGTCGTTGTGATAAGCCTCGAAGTCCTTCTTGATAGCGGCGCGGTCGGCTGCTGAAGGTACTACCTCGATGTCGATATACTTGATGTCGCGGGCTTCAACAAACTGCTCGAAGCGGGGCTTCAGTTCGTTGTACTTGGCCTTGAGGTCTGACTTCTCGATGGTCACCTTGCTGTCATCGATAGAAGAGTAGGGCAGAGCGGCGAGCTCAACTTGAGCCTCTTCGTTCTCCTCCTTGAATGAAGCCTTGGCCTCGATGGCGTTGGAGATGAAGCAGCTGCCGAGCAGTGCCTGGTACTTCTGTGCAAGAGTCTGCTGGCGCAGTGTCTTCTCGATGAAGTTCCAGTATTTGTACAGGCTGTTGTACTGCTGTGCCATCTGAGGATTTACACCCTGCTGGGCCTTGTACTCGGCGAGGAACTTCTGCAGCTGGTTGACGTCGAAGCGTCCGGTCTGCTGGTTGATAAACGGAGTGTTCATGAGCAGTGGGTTGGTACCCTGCTTCAGGATGTTCTGCAACTCGCCGTCGGTAACGGTGAGGCCCAGTTCCTTGGCTTCCTTCTCAATGATTTTGGTCTGAACGTAAGTGCTCCAAACCATATCCTTAACCTGGTTGAGCTGGTCTTCATTCAGGTTTTCAGTACCTTGCTGCATCTTGATGATTTCGGTGTTCTCGTCAACGAGCTTCTGGAATTCCTGAAAATTGATTTTCTCTCCCAATACTTCACCGACCTGCTGACGCTGGTCGTTTTTAGTAGTTTCGCACGAACGAACCATTTCTTCGGCGATGAATGCAAAAAGGCCCAGTGCGATAATACCTATCAGCAGGCCGCCTTTGCTTCTAATTTTTCCTAATGCTGCCATTATTGTTTATAGTTTTTATTATTATTGTTTTCTCGTTTTTTCTAAATGCCTACAAAAATAGTAAAAAGAAAGCAAACCACGGCACTTTTCGCCGAAAATTTGCTCTCAGGCATTAACTTTTAGTTGTACAAGGACGATTTTGGTCATTGTATTCTTGATAATCTTGAACTCAAACTTGCCGATGGTCACTATCTCGTTGAGTTTGGGGAGACTTTCGTAGTAGTGGAGTATGAGTCCGCTGATGGTCATGTATTCGTCGCTTTCGGGGAGTCCCAGGTCAAACATCTCGTTGACTTTGTCTATCTCCAGTCGGGCAGAGAGCAGATATTCTCCGTTGTCGAGCTGCTTGGCGATATACTTGGTGCTGTCGTGCTCGTCTTCTATGTCGCCGAAGATTTCCTCGACGATGTCCTCGAGCGCCACGATGCCGCTGGTACCGCCAAACTCGTCGACCACCACGCCCAGTGATTTCTTCTCCTGCAGGAATGTCTTCATCAGTTTCTGCGCTGCCATGCTCTCGGGCACGAACGGCATCTGGCATACATGCTCTTTCCACTCGGCAGCGTTGCGGAACAGCTCGAGCGAGTGGATGTAGCCAATGATGTTGTCGATGTCATCGCGGTAAACGATAATCTTGGAGTTGCCGCTCTCGATGAATTTCTGCTGGAGTTCCTCGATGCTGCAGTCTATGCTTACGGCATTGATCTCGGTGCGTGGCACCATGCAGTCGCGCACCCTGATGTCTGAAAATTCAAGGGCGTTCTGGAATATCTTGACTTCGTCATTGATGGGGCTGTCGGCCTTGGCGTTGTCGAGCGACGAGTGGACAAGGTAGTCCAAGTCGACCTTGGAGAACCCTTCGTCGTCGTCTTCCTTTTCCATGCGCTTGCCTATCAGTCTGAGCAGAAATTTGGCAGACAGGGTAGAGAATTTGCTGATGGGCCATAGGACGATATAGAAGAAATAGGCTATGGGCGAAAAGAGCGTAAGCAGCTTGTTGGCATTGTTCTTGAACAGCGTCTTGGGCAGAAATTCGCCGGTGAACAATACCACGATGGTCGAGAGTATGGTGTCGGCAGCTACGCGCATACCGACGTCGAGCGGCTCAAAGAGCGTCTTGTCGAAGAACTTGGCAAACAAGATGCCGTAGACCACCAGCACGATGTTGTTGCCTACGAGCATGGTGCTCACAAAGCCGTTGGGGTGGCTATAGAATACCGAAAGTAGCTTCTGGGTGAATACACTCTTCTCCTTGTCCATCTCTGCGCGCATTCTGTTGCTGGAGACGAAAGCGATTTCCATGCCTGAGAAGAATGCTGAAAGAACCATGGAAATCAGGATGCCTATAAGTAGCGGTATGTCTATGTTGTCTAACATGATTTAGTGCATAATTGGTATTGACGTGTTGCGGCGCTGTGGCATCGGAGCCGGGCGCAGTTGTGGAGCCACCGAGTCTTTGGCTGTCGTCACTGTGTCGCTCTCGCTGCTGTCAAAGTCGCCTTTCACGAACGAACCCTTGCTGTTGGATATGTAGTATTTCGTCATCTTTTCGTCGCTGCGGAAGTAGCTGCCCTCAATCTCGCGCTCGGGGGTAACCAGTTTGGAGTAGACATGGGAGTAGAGCTCGTGTCTGAGCTCATCCCAATAGAGCTGCTCGCTGGAGAAACGCAGTCCGTCGTTGGTAAGTATATGTACTCTACCGCGCAGTTCCCACAGTCGGCTTTCATCATAATAATACGCAGTGTCGCACTGGATGTAGGACTCTACATGGAAACGCTGGTCAAACTGCTCCAGAAACAGTCCCTTGTCGAATATCCATCGCGAGGGCTTGCGGTTCTGGTTGACCTCCCATCTCTCGGTGACAATGCGGTACTTGATGACGCCCGAGTCGGAAATGAGCGTGTTGACGCCATAGGATATCATCATCGCCACCGAATCGCGGGGATTGATGGCGGGAGCTGTGTGCTCTTGCTGTTCCTGACAGGAGATGCAGAAAAGGGCTGCAAGCAGCGAGATGATGGTTAAGCGTCTTGACACTGTAAGTCTTTTTATACCTCTATATTAATCAACCTTCCACTTGGCGAACCAACGCTCGTTGAAAGTGAGGCCGATATTGATGCGGAAGATGTTTTCCTTGATGTAACCTGGCGCTGTGGAGCGAACCCACTGGCCGCTGATGTTCAGGTAAGAACGGTTGTTGTAGGCGTTGACGATGGGAAGGCCGAAACCAGCACTGACGCTGACCTCCTTGGGGCCGTCCTGACCGTTGACGGTGACATAGGGTGTGGCGTAGGATGCACCGACGCGATACTTGATGCGCTGGAAGAAGCTGCGGCCATACTCAGCCTTGCAGTATTCGCCACCAACGGTAATCTTCTGGCGGTCTTTGAGCGAGTTCTTGAGCGTGAACTGAGACACGCCGTTCTCTACAGAGAACTCGGGGAACTGGATGTCGCCCCAGAGTTGGCAGGTATAATCGACACCCACCTTCCACTGGTTGTCGTGGTTGAAGGCGATACCTACACCGAACATGTCGGGGATAGACAAACCGTTGGTGATGCTATAACGGGTGGTGTCGGCTACGGCCTGCTGGGTGTTGGTCGAGATGACCATGCACTCGGGGTCGGCGTTGAGCTTGTGTCCGGGGCTATAGGTGGCACCTACGGTGAGGGTATTCTTTTTGCTCAGCGGCAGTATACCCTGCACGCCCAGGTCGAGCTTGTAGCTGCGTATGTCGGCAGAGAAATAACGTGCCAAGGTGTTGGCATACGAGTCGCTGTAGCGGTTTACGAGCGAGCGGTCGTAGTTGCCCCACAGATAAGAGATGTTGGCACCGATGGATAAGTACTTGATTGGGCGCCAACCTGCACCAAAATATGCCTGATGTACACCGCCGCTACCCGAATAGGTATTGGAAGACATCACGGTCATCTGGTTGCCTACATAGGAGGAAGTGCCGTAGTTGTAACCCACGGTGGTGAAGGGAATGATACCGAAGCTGACGCCGAGGTTCTTGAACGCGCGGAAACCGGCCACGATGTACTCAAGGTCGGCGTTGTTGGCGTTTTGCTTCTTGCCATTCTCATTGAAGTTGGTTATCTGGCCTGTTATTCCCACATCGAAGATAAAAGAAAGTGAGTCGATAACAGAGTAAGAGGCGGGGTTGAGATAATTGACCTGATTGTGCTCGCGAAATCCCAGGCCCAATCCGTTCATACCGCGGTTGAATCCGCTCGACTGGTCGGCCAACAAGCCCAATCCAAACTGACTATAAGGAGAGTTGGTGCCACTCTGTGCCGTTATATTCAGTACCGCTAAACCCATAAGGGCTATGCTAAGAATTATTCTTTTCATTAACGTATGTGTTGTATAGCGTGCAAAATTATCGAAAAAAATTGAAATATGATACGAAAAGTCCAAAAAACAAGCTATTTTTGCACTGTGAAACATTTTAATACATTTTTGAAGACCGTGTTGTTGACATTTTTGGTGTCTTTGACATGCGTTACCAGTAGGGCTACAGAGTCTGCCGACTCCGTGGACATCGCGCTGCTTACCTGTGGGCCGGGCGATGAGGTCTACTCGCTCTACGGCCATACAGCCATCCGTTATACCGACCATCGCACTGGCGAGGATATGGTCATCAATTACGGTATGTTCTCTTTCAATCAGGACTATTTTGTCCTGAGGTTCGTCTTTGGACTTACTGATTATCAGATGGGCATCACGCCTTTTGATTATTTCATGCGCGAGTATCAGTATGAAGGCCGTTGGGTCTACCAGCAGACCCTTAACCTCACCGCCGAGCAGAAGCGTGCCATCGGTGAAGCCCTTGCCCGCAATTATCTCCCAGAAAACCGTACCTATCGTTATAATTTCTTCTATAACAACTGTACGACCAAGGCCCGCGATGTCATTGTGGGTCAGTTGGGTTGCGACATAGAGTATCCTCAGCGCGACCTTGACGGTGTGACCTTCCGCACTATGCTTCACCAGTGGAATGAAGACTATCTCTGGAGCCGATTGGGCAATGATTTGCTTCTCGGTGTCAAAGCCGACCGTCAAGTCTCTATGGCTGAGCGTCAGTTCCTGCCCGACAGTCTGCGCGAGGATTTTGAAGATGCTTATCTGCGGCTTCCCTCTGGCGAGCGTCGCAAGCTGGTCTCAGACAGTCGTATGCTCTTCGCACCATCGGTGTCGCAACTGGCTGAAAAGCAAGATGCAGAGTCAGGCTTTGCGGCTGCGATGCCTCCTATGGCAGTGGCCCTTGCGGTGCTGATGGTCGTGTTTGTCGTCGCCATCATCGAGTGGCGCACCCGCCGCATCCTCTATGGGCTCGACATCCTGTGGCTTCTCGCTACGGGTGTGGGAGGAATCATCCTGACAGCCATGATTTTCTCGCAGCATCCCACGGTGAGCCTTAATTTCCAGATACTGATACTCTCTCCGCTCTGCCTTGTAGCCCTCTGGCCCGTGGCGCGTTCACTGCGACGCCGCCAGTTCGGCAGATGGCTGTGGGTGATAGCCGGGTCACTGGCATTGTCACTTTTTATGGGCATTTGGCAAAAATATGATGCATCAATATGGACTTTGGCATTATCTTTGCTGTTTAGAGTTGCAGTACTCTATAACTGGTGTAAACGAACAAAACAAACAACCGCATGAATAAATGTCTGACAGCGATATTGCTCGCACTCTCAGCTACCGCCTCGGCCCAGCGGCTGCAGCCGGCGCCCCGCCTCGTGGTCAATATCACCATCGACCAGTTGCGTACTGATTACATACAGGCTTTCGCTCCTCTCTATGGTCCCGACGGATTCAAGAAACTTCTGTCCGAAGGGCGTGTCTATGAGGCCGCAAGCTACGACTTTCTTCCCATTGACCGTGCCTCGGCTGTGGCGTCTATCAGTTCGGGCACTACACCTTATTATAATAATATAGTAAGCTCGCAATGGCTTGACCGAGCCACGCTGCGCCCCGTCTATTGCGTGGCAGACAGCAAGGTGGGTACTTCGCCGCGCCTGCTTTCCACTTCTACCATAGGCGACGAGCTCAAGGTGGCTACTGGCGGCTCTGCGCTCGTCTATGCCCTCGCTTTCAGCCGTGATGCCGCCGTCCTCTCTGCCGGTCATGCTGCCGACGGAGCCGTGTGGGTCGACGACAACCGTGGCGTGCTTGCCACCTCGGCCTATTATCCGCAGAAGACGCATAAGTGGCTCAATGCCTACAATGCCGTCTATTCGCAGCGCGCGTCGGATGACCGCACCAAGAACCTTGCCGTAGCCCATGCAGCTCAGGCTTGCGTGGTGGAGCAGGCTATGGGGCGTGATGCCGTGACCGACTATCTCGCCGTAACGCTCTCTGCCAAAGGACGCGGCGCAGCCAACTGGCAGACAGATATGGAGGGCGTGTACATCAAGCTCGACCAACTGCTGGGCGACCTTGTGGCTGGCATCGAGAAACAGGTAGGTAAGGAGCATGTGTTGTTTGTGGTGACCAGCACGGGCTATACCGATGAAGAGAATGTAGATTATTCCAAATACAATGTGCCCACCGGCACGTTCTACATCAACCGCACCGCCAATCTGCTCAACATCTATCTCGGTGCAGTTTATGGCCAGGGTAGATATGTTGAAGCCTGTTATCACAACGAAATCTATCTGAACCACAAGCTGATAGAGCAGAAGCGTATCAGCCAGAGCGAGGTGCTGGTGCGTTGTCAGGAGTTCCTTATCCAGAACTCGGGAGTGCGCGATGTCTATACCACCAACAGCCTTCTCAATGCGGGCGGCGACACACGCAAACTGCGTAATGGCCATCATCCCGCCATCAGCGGCGACATTGTGGTTGAGGTGGCTCCAGGTTGGCAGTTGTATAACGAAGACAATCAGGAACGCTACACTTGTCGTGCTTCGTTTGTGCCGTTCCCCATCATATTCTATGGCGCCGGAACCCCGGCAGAGCACATCAATACCCCGGTAAGCGTGGAGCATATCGCACCCACCATTGCCAAGGCCATACGCATCCGGGCTCCCAATGCCTGTAAGTCAGAACCCTTGTTCTGACGTTTTTCCTGCAACCTCTGTCGGCGGCAATGCCGTGACGTCGACAGTGGTTACAGGTTTTGTTTTCCCCTTGTTTGTTATAGCCATTCCCAAGGTGCCTTTGCGGGTGCCTGCATTGATAGATATGTAAGTGTAGGCGCTTGAGCCCTTGCAGTATGGCACAAAAATGATTGCAGACATCACTGCGTGTGATTAAAATACGGCAAATAGTGCATAATTGTACGAAAATATTTGTACCTTTGCACATGATTATCAAGATAATAAATAAAATAATATAAGCAATGAATTTCAACAAAATTCTGAAGTCGCTGTTTGGAGACAAGTCCACCCGCGACATGAAACTCATCCAGCCCCTTGTAGAAAAGGTAAAGGAAGCATACCCTGCCATCAAGGCCTTGAGCAACGACGAACTGCGTGCCAAGACCAAGGAGATACAGAAGTATGTGCAGGATGCTGCCCTGACTGAGAAAGAGCAGATAGCCAAGTTGCGTGCCACCATCGAGGAAACTCCTATTGATGAGCGTGAGAAGATTTTCAACAAGATAGACAGTCTTGAGAAGGACGCGCTCGAGAAGTACGAGAAGGCCCTCAACGATGTTATGCCTATTGCCTATAGCATCGTCAAGGATACCGCCCGCCGCTTTGCCGAGAACGAGGAGACTGTGGTTATTGCCAACGACTTCGACCGTGAACTGGCTGCCAATCCTGCCAACGACTTTATCACCATCGATGGCGACAAGGCCATTTACCACAACGAGTGGACGGCCGGAGGTAACAAGGTGAAGTGGGATATGGTACACTACGATGTGCAGATTTTCGGTGGTGTCGCCCTCCATCAGGGTAAGATTGCCGAGATGGCTACTGGTGAGGGTAAGACTCTCGTGGCTACTCTGCCAGTATTCCTCAATGCGCTTACCGGCAACGGTGTACACATGGTGACCGTCAATGACTATCTGGCCAAGCGTGACTCCGAGTGGATGGGCCCACTCTATATGTTCAATGGACTTAGTGTAGATTGTATCGATAAGCACCAGCCCAATTCTGAGGCCCGTCGCAAGGCTTATCAGGCTGATATTACCTTCGGTACCAACAATGAGTTCGGCTTCGACTATCTGCGTGACAATATGGCTGTTTCGCCTGCTGACCTCGTGCAGCGCCGCCACAACTACGCCATCGTCGATGAGGTCGACTCGGTATTGATTGACGATGCCCGTACCCCACTTATCATCTCTGGCCCTATCCCCAAGGGCGACGACCAGATGTTCGAGCAGTTCCAGCCCCTCGTTGAGCGTCTCTATGAAGTTCAGCGCAAGCAGGCTACCGAACTCCTTGCCGAGGCACGCCAGAAAATCAGCGCCGCAGAGAAAGAGGCCGATGCCAAGAAGGCTCAGGAGTTGCAGGCTGAGGGCTTCCTCGCTCTTTTCCGTTCGTTCAAAGCTCTCCCCAAGAACAAGGCGCTTATCAAATATCTCTCTGAGGATGGCATCAAGTCTGGTTTGCAGCGTACCGAGGAGATGTATATGGAGAACAATAACCGCCGTATGCCCGAGGCCGTCAAGCCTCTCTACTTTGTGGTAGACGAGAAGCTCAACAGTGCCGACCTTACCGATAAGGGAACTGCATGGCTCGCCGCCCAGGTCAATGATGACAAGCTCTTTGTATTGCCCGACATCACTTCTCAGATGTCTGCGCTTGAGAGCCAGACTGGTATCTCCGACCAGGAGCGCCTGGACAAGAAGGACGAGATGCTTGCCCACTATGCCTTGCAGAGCGAGCGCGTGCATACTCTCCAGCAGTTGCTCAAGGCTTACACCATGTTCAACAAGGATGACGAGTATGTCGTTATCGATGGCCAGGTCAAGATTGTTGATGAGCAGACAGGCCGTATCATGGAGGGTCGCCGCTGGAGCGATGGTCTCCACCAGGCTGTTGAGGCCAAGGAGCATGTCCGTGTTGAGGCTGCCACCCAGACCTTTGCCACTATCACCCTGCAGAACTACTTCCGTATGTATCACAAGCTCTCTGGTATGACCGGTACTGCTTCTACTGAGGCAGGCGAGTTCTGGGATATCTACAAGCTCGATGTTGTCGAGATACCTACCAACCGTCCTGTCGCACGTATCGATATGGACGACCGTCTCTACAAGACCAACCGCGAGAAGTATCGTGCCGTCATCGAGGAAATCGAGGAGATGCGCAACGCCGGACGTCCCTGTCTGGTGGGTACCACTTCGGTAGAAATCTCAGAGTTGCTGAGCCGTATGCTCACCCTTCGCAAGATACCCCACGAGGTGCTCAATGCCAAGAACCACTTGCGTGAGGCCCACATCGTGGCCCAAGCCGGACAGAGCGTCAATGGACTGGGCGCCGTGACCATCGCCACCAATATGGCTGGTCGTGGTACCGACATCAAGCTCTCTCCCGAGGTCAAGGCTGCAGGTGGTCTCGCCATCATCGGTACCGAGCGCCACGAGAGCCGTCGTGTAGACCGCCAGCTGCGTGGTCGTGCCGGCCGTCAGGGCGACCCCGGTTCGTCTGTTTTCTATGTATCTCTCGAAGACAAGCTCATGCGTCTCTTCGCTTCCGAGCGTATCGCCAAGATTATGGACCGCATGAAGATTGAGGACGGAGAGCGTATCGAGTCGCCTATCATGTCGCGCGCCATCGAGTATGCCCAGAAGAAGGTCGAGGAGAACAACTTTGGTATCCGTAAACACCTGCTTGAGTACGATGATGTGATGAACAAGCAGCGTACTGTTATCTACGACAAGCGCCGTCATGCACTGATGGGTGAGCGCATCGGTATGGATGTCGCCAACATCATCTGGGACCGTTGTGTGTCTATCATCGAGAACAACGACTACGAAGGCTGCAAGGAAGGCTTCCTTAAGGTTCTTGCCATGGAGTGCCCCTTCACCGAGGAAGAACTTCTCGCCGGCAAGCGCGATGATTTGGCTGAGCGCGCATTCCAGGAGGCTATGGCTTCATTCAAGCGCAAGAATGAGCGTATGCAGAGCATTGCCTACTCCGTAATCAGCGACCTCTATCAGGCCCATGGCGACCGCATCGAGCGCATTGCCGTTCCAGTGACCGATGGCCGCCATATCTACCAGATACCTTGCAACTTCAACGCTGCTTATACCTCTGAGTGCAAGGAGGTGGTCAAGGAGTTTGAGAAGTATATCGTCCTCCATACCATCGATGACGAGTGGAAGGAGCACCTTCGCCAGCTCGACGAGTTGCGCCACAGTGTGCAGAACGCCACTTACGAGCAGAAAGACCCGCTTCTCGTGTTCAAGCTCGAGAGTGCCAAGCTCTGGGATGCCATGATTGACGACCTCAACAACCGTGTGGCCTCAGTCCTTATGCGTGGTCAGGTGCCCGAGTTGCAGCAGCCTGTACAGGAGGCAGCCCCCGAGGAGCGTTCTCAGCGTTACAATGAGCAGAAGATGGACCTCGACGAGCAGGCCCAGCGCAGCGCTGCCCAGCGCGATACCCGTGAGGGAGCCGACCAGGTCAATCACACGCCTTTCGTAGCTCAGAAGATGCCACGTCCCAATGACCCATGTCCCTGCGGTTCGGGCAAGAAGTTCAAGAACTGCCACGGACGCAATCTCCGATAATATGATTGAAGCCAAAGACCTGCTGAAGCAATTCGGCGAAAAGACAGCTGTAGACATCCCGTCGTTTGTTATCAACGACGGAGATGTCCTCGGACTCGTCGGCAACAATGGTGCCGGAAAGACCACATTCTTCCGACTCATCCTTGACCTGCTCGACGCCGACCGGGGTTCGGTCACCATCGACGGAGCCAACCCTGCCGAGAGCGAAGACTGGAAAGCGGGTGTAGGAGCTTATATTGACGAGGGTTTCCTTATCGATTTCCTCACCCCCGAAGAGTATTTCGAGTTTGTCGGCAAGGTCAACGGCATGAGCCGCGATCAGGTTGCCGAACGGCTGACTGTCTTTGAGCGCTTTATGGCTGGCGAGGTGATGGGGCAGAAGAAGTACATACGCGATTTCTCTGCCGGCAACAAGCAGAAGGTGGGCATCGTCTCAGCCCTGCTCAGCCGCCCCAAGACCGTCATTCTCGATGAGCCGTTCAACTTCCTCGACCCGTCGAGCCAGATACTGCTCAAGAAACTCCTTGTCGAATATGCCGCCCAGGAGCATGCCACCATACTGGTGAGCAGCCACAATCTGGAGCACACCATCGACATTTCTACGCGAGTGGCTCTCTTGGAGCATGGCCAGATTATCAAGGATCTGCCCAATGAGGGTGGTAGCGCCGAGAGCGAGTTGGAGAGCTACTTTGAAGTGAGCGAATAGCCGTCTTTAGGTTTCACCCTATACCGTTATCCCCATAGATGTAGGTACTTCCTGCCTCTATGGGGATTATTGTTTCTGCATGTCCGACTTCCGAGCATGTCTCTATTGATGCCGAGCATGTCTCTGCCGATACCGAGCATGTCTCTGCAGATGCCGAGCATATCTCTGCCGATGCCGAGCATATCTCTCCCGGTGCAGAGCATGTCTGCCTATCCGCCGGCACTGTCCTCGCTTTCGCTATTCATGCCTTTGGTTATCTGGCGATTAACGAAGAAAGCCATTCCGACACCGTGATGATGTCAGAATGGCTTTCCTCCTTTTATATGATAAGATGTATTAATACTCTTCTTCGGCTACGTCTTCAGCCTCCATGTTCAGGTCTTCGGGGTCGGTGTCGAAGGTGGTGCGATAGCTTTCTTCCGTGAGCTTGTCCTCGTCATAGCTGTCGTCGTCCTCGTCATAGTCCTCGCCGCTGTCCTCGTTGGCATCGTCCAATTCCTCGTCGTCCTCATCCTCGTCAAAGTCACGCATTTTCTTGTCGTCCTCGTCAAATTCCGACTTGTAGCGGGGCTTCTCCACTTCGGGTTTCAGTTTGGCAAAGATGGCCTCCACCCATGAGCCTTTGGGTATCTCGAGCACCTCAAAACCGTCGTTCACTTTTTTCTCATACATGCCGCCGGGCTTGTGCAGACGGTTGGCGGGTAGGGTAGTGGTGCTGATGTCAAAACCGCTGAGGATGATATCCTGAATGCTCTGTGAGAGCGATTCCCAACCACCGCCGAAGTTGCGCTCGAGCACCTCCATGAGCTTGGCAGCCGAGATGTGGCGTATATTTTCATAGGTGAGGTCGGTGACTCTGTTGATGGGACGCTTCTTGACAGCCCACTTCTGTACGTGCTTGTCATCGAGCTTGATTTGTCCGATTTTGAATCCGCGCTCTTCGTATTTCTCGAAGACTTTGGGGTTGTCAATCTTTATCTCTTCCAGCTCAAAGCCACTCTTGATAATATCCATGTAATGCTGCAGGTTGTCTTTGAAATCGGCTTCCTTTTCACCACTTTCCCAGAGGCGGAAAATGTCGTTTTCTTGGGCGTCCCAGATATTACTCTTGTTCAAAGTTTTGAGTGTCAGAACTTTATGGTCTTGCTTCATTGTTTGTGTAAAGTTTGGAGTTTGTATTGGCTGCAAATGTATACAACAAATTGTTAAGTTGCAAATTTTTATGCAAAAAAAATCGTATCAATATGAAAAATATCATTAACTTTGCAATAATTATGAGTGAACCGTTAGCTGAAAGGATGCGTCCGCGCACCTTGGATGATTATGTAGGACAGCAGCATTTGGTGGGTCCGGGAGCGGTGCTTCGCAAGATGATTGATACGGGGCACATCTCTTCGTTTATTCTTTGGGGACCTCCTGGCGTGGGCAAGACCACTCTTGCCCAGATTGTTGCCAGCATGTTGCAGGTGCCTTTTTACACGCTCAGTGCCGTGACCAGTGGAGTCAAGGATGTGCGCGATGTAATAGAACGTGCCAAGAGTGGGCGCTTTTTCAATTCCGCCTCACCCATACTCTTCATCGACGAGATTCACCGGTTTTCCAAATCCCAGCAAGACAGCCTCCTTGGGGCGGTCGAGCGTGGCGTGGTGACGCTCATCGGTGCCACCACCGAGAATCCCTCCTTCGAGATTATCCGCCCGTTGCTCTCCCGATGCCAGCTCTATGTCCTGAAGTCGCTCGAGGCTTCCGACCTGCTCTCGCTTCTTCATCGTGCCGTGAGCCAGGATGTAGAACTCTCCAAGCGCCATATCCATCTGCAGCAGACCGATGCGCTGCTGCGCTATAGCGGTGGCGATGCGCGCAAACTGCTCAACATCCTCGAGCTTGTCATCAGTGCCTCTACCGACGACGAGGTGACCATCACCGACGAGATGGTCGAAGAGCGGCTTCAGCAGAACCCCTTGGCCTACGACAAGGATGGCGAGATGCACTACGACATCATCTCTGCCTTTATCAAGAGCATCCGTGGCAGCGACCCCGATGCCGCCCTCTACTGGATGGCGCGCATGATAGAGGGAGGCGAAGACCCCAAGTTTATTGCCCGCCGCGTGGTGATAAGCGCCGCCGAAGATGTGGGACTCGCCAACCCCAATGCCCTGCTCATGGCCAACACCGCCTTTGATGTGGTCAACAAGATAGGATGGCCCGAGGGCCGCATTGCGCTTGCCGAGGCTGTGGTCTATCTCGCTACCAGTCCCAAGAGCAATTCTGCCTATCTCGCCATCGACGAAGCCCTTGCCGCCGTGCGCGCCACTGGCAATCTGCCCGTGCCGCTGCCCATACGCAACGCCCCCACGGCACTCATGAAGGAACTGGGCTATCACGACGGCTATCTCTATCCCCACGACTATCCCGGCAACTTCGTTGCCCAGTCCTATCTCCCCTTCGAGTTGGGCAGCCGTCGCTTCTGGCACGCCCAGCACAGTCCTTCAGAGGAGAAACTCTATCAGCGCATGCTGCAATATTGGGGCGACAGATATAAAGATGACAAGTAAACCAACAATGAATATAGTATTATTGGATATGCAAATAGTATTATTAGACGGATATGCGTCCAATCCGGGCGACCTTACCTGGGAACCCCTCAAAGAGATGGGCGAGGTAACAGTGTACGACCGCACACAACCTTCAGAGGTAGTCGAGCGTGCGCATGATGCAGAAATCATAGTAACCAACAAGGTAACACTCACGCGGCAGACGCTTGAGCAACTGCCCAACCTGCGGCTGATATGCGTCTTGGCCACAGGATACAACACCATCGACACCCTGGCGGCCCGCGACTTGGGCATCACCGTGTGCAACGTGCCTGCCTACAGTACCGACAGCGTGGCGCAGATGGTCTTTGCACTGATACTTAACATGACCAACCGCGTGGCCCACTATGCCCGCCAGACCCGCGAGGGACGTTGGTCGGCAGCGCCCGACTTCTGCTACTGGGATTTGCCCGTGAGCGAGCTCGCCGGCAAGACCCTCGGCATCGTGGGCCTCGGCCATATCGGTGCCAAGGTGGCAAGCATAGCCCGCGAGTTTGGCATGGATGTCTTTGCCTTCACCAGCAAGAACTCCACCGCCCTGCCCGACTATATCCAGAAGACCACCCTTGAGGGACTCTTCGGTGTGAGCGACATCCTTACCCTCCACTGCCCGCTCACCCCCGATACCCACGAACTCATCAACGCCCGCACCCTCGCCCGCATGAAGCATGGCGCCCTGCTGGTCAATACCGGCCGAGGCCCTCTGGTCAATGAGGCCGATGTGGCCGAGGCTCTTGCCTCCGGACAGCTTGGCGGCTATGGTGCCGACGTGATGTGCAGCGAACCGCCGGCTGCCGACAATCCGCTCTTCGCCCAGCCCAACGCCTTCATCACGCCCCACATCGCATGGGCATCGGTCGAGGCGCGCCAGCGACTGCTCAACGCCACCTTCGACAACATCCGCGCATTCCAGGAAGGCCATCCCCAGAATGTGGTCAATCCCTAAGCGCCATTTGAGATAACCCTTTGCAATGTGCCTGGTCTGTCTGTCAGATTAGGCCCATTGTTTTTTGGTCTGCCGTCTCGCCCCGCCTCTCCCGATGCCATCCATAATATAGTTGCAAACCACGAAACGACTATTTCCCGTCTTTATACCATTATTTCCAACCACGAAATAACCATTTCGCACCCCGCAAAGATGTTGTCTGTCATCACGGCCCTCATCTCTGCCATCGCCGACATCATTGCAGATTGCTGACAACTTTTCGGCTTAACTGCAAAATAATTGGACATTCGCTTTGAATTGCGGGCGAATTGTGCTAACTTTGTCACATATATAATAATGTAATAGGAAGTAGAATATGGATTTAGTACAACGGTTTATCAATTATACACAGTTTGACACCCAGTCTGCCGAAGACTCTCAGACTGTGCCAAGCACGGCCAAGCAGCTCGTGTTTGCCAAATACCTGAAGGAAGAGTTGGAGCGCGAAGGTCTCTCTGATGTCGAGATGGACGAGATGGGCTACATCTACGCCACCCTCAAGGCCAATACCAAGAAAGAGGTGCCCACCATCGGTTTCATCGCCCACTACGACACCAGCATGGACTGCTCTGGCGCCAACATCAAGCCCCGCATCGTCGAGAACTATGACGGTGGAGACATCGTGCTGAGCGAGGGCATCGTGTCGTCGCCCACTAAGTTTCCCGAACTCCTCGACCACAAGGGCGAGGACATCATCGTGACCGACGGCCACACGCTGCTCGGTGCCGACGACAAGGCGGGTATAGCCGAGATTGTCGAGGCGATGTGCTATCTGCGCGACCACGACGAAATCAAGCATGGCGACATCCGTGTGGCTTTCAATCCCGACGAGGAGATAGGCATGGGTGCCCATCACTTCGATGTCGAGAAGTTTGGTTGCGAGTGGGCCTACACCATGGATGGCAGCGACCTGGGCAACCTGGAGTATGAGAACTTCAATGCTGCCGCCGCCAAGGTCATCATCAAGGGTATGAGCGTACACACGGGTTATGCCAAGGGCAAGATGGTCAACGCCAGTCGTCTGGCTTGCGAGTTCAACGCCTTCATTCCCGAGACCGACATCCCCGAGACCACCGACGGCTACCAGGGCTTCTACCATCTGCTGGGCATCGACAGCCACTGCGAGGAAGCCAAACTGAGCTACATCATCCGCGACCACGACCGCGAGAAGTTTGAAGACCGCAAGGACTTCATCGAGTCTATTGCTGCCCGTATGAACGAGAAGTACGGCGAGGGCACGGTCAAGGTTGAGCTGCGCGACCAGTACTACAACATGAAGGAAAAGATAGACCCCAACATGCATGTGATTGACATTGTGCTCAAAGCCATGCAGGAGACAGGCGTCACCCCCAAGGTTGAACCTATCCGTGGCGGAACCGACGGTGCCCAACTGAGTTTCCGAGGTCTCCCTTGCCCCAATATCTTTGCCGGCGGCGTCAACTTCCATGGCCCCCACGAGTTTGTCTCCATCCAGGTCATGCAGAAGGCTGTGCAGGTCATCACCCGCATCTGTGCCATCACCGCCGCATACAACGACTGATTATCCCCAATAACGATAGAAGCTGTTCCTTGTTGAGGAGCAGCTTTTTCGCTTTTATCCTATACGCTTATGGCTGAACTTCCGGCTCTGGTCAAAGACCTTGCCCTCATACTCATTGTGGCTGGCGGCGTCACACTGCTCTTCAAGCGCTTGCGCCAACCCCTCGTATTGGGCTACATCGTGGCGGGCTTTCTCGTGTCGCCCCACATGCCCTACACCATGTCGGTGATAGACAAGGCCGACGTGCAGATGTGGGCCGACATCGGTGTCATCTTCCTGCTGTTCTCCCTGGGCCTCGATTTCTCGTTCAAGAAGATACTCAAGATGGGCATGGCGCCCGTGATAGCCGCCATCACCATCATCCTCTGCATGATGTTTGCCGGCACCGTGGTGGGCCACCTTTTCGGGTGGGCACGCATGGACTGCGTATTCCTTGGCGGCATGCTTGCCATGTCGTCTACCACCATCATCTACAAGGCTTTCGACGACCTGGGGCTCAGGCAGCAGAAGTTTGCCGGGCTGGTGATGAGCGTGCTCATCCTCGAAGACATCATGGCCATCGTCATGATGGTGATGCTCTCGGCCTTTGCCACCGGGGCCAACCCCGACGGCGAGCAGATGGTGGCTTCGGTCGTCAAGATAGGCTTCTTCCTCACGGTATGGCTGGTAGTAGGCATCTTCTTCATCCCCATGTTCCTGCGCAAGACGCGTCTGCTCATGAACGACGAGACCATGACCATCGTGGCGCTCGGACTCTGCTGCGCCATGGCGTGCATCTCCACGCTGGTGGGGTTCAGCAGCGCCTTCGGAGCCTTCATCATGGGCAGCATCCTTGCAGAGACCATCGAGGCCGACAAGATAATCCAACTGGTAGAGCCTGTGAAGAACCTCTTCGGTGCCATCTTCTTCGTGTCGGTGGGCATGCTGGTCGATCCACATATCCTTGTCGCTTATGCCGTGCCCATCGTCATCCTCGTGCTGACCATCCTCGTGGGCCAGAGTGTGCTGGGCTCGATGGGATTTCTCCTGAGCGGTCAGACACTGCGCAACTCCATGCGCTGCGGTTTCTCCATGGCTCAGATAGGTGAGTTCGCGTTCATCATAGCCTCATTGGGACTCTCGCTCCACGTCATCGGCAACTTCCTCTATCCTGTCGTGGTGGCGGTATCGGTCATCACCACCTTCCTTACACCTTATATGATTAAGGCTGCCGACCCCGCCTACAACCAGTTGGAAAAGCGGCTGCCCAAGCGGTGGCTGCGGCGGCTGGGCCATCTGGGTCTTGCCACCCACTCGAGTGCGGTGGAGAGCGGCAACTGGCGACTGCTGATGCGCAAGCTGCTCACCACGGCGCTCATCTACAGCATCCTCACCACCGCCACCATCACCCTCATGTTTACCTTCTTCCTGCCCTTCATCCGGCAGATACTGCCCCACTGGTGGGCCAACGGCGTGTGCGGCCTGGTCACGGTGGTACTCATCTCGCCCTTCCTGCGCGCCATCGTGATGAAGCACAACCACAGCGACGAGTTCAAGGCGCTGTGGACGGGCAACCGCATCAACCGTCTGCCGCTGCTCTTTACCATCGTGGCGCGTATCTTCATCGCCGCGGCGTTCCTCTTCTATATCTGCAACTATCTGGCACGCTTTGCCAATGCCATCGTAATCACTCTGGCGCTCATCGTGATAGCCATCTTTGTGATGTCGCGCAATCTGAAGCGTAGCAGCATACGCTTAGAGCGACTCTTTGTGCAGAACCTACGCTCTCGCGACATCGAGGCACAGGTGCGCGGGCGCAAGCGGCCGCTCTTTGAGGGTCATCTGCTTGACCGCGACCTACATATATCCGAGTTTGAGATTCCCCTCAATTCCGCCTTCGCCGGCAAGAGCCTCGCCCGTCTGCAGTGGGGGGCGCGCTTCGGCGTCCTCGTGAGCAGCATCCTGCGCGGCTACCGTCGCATCAACATCCCCGGTGGCTCTACCATCCTCTTCCCCAAAGACAAGATACAGGTCATCGGCAATGACGAGCAGCTGCATGCCTTCGGCATAGAACTCAGCAGCAATCTTGTGCCCGAAGACCCCAATATCGAGAAGCGGGAGATGGGGCTGCACAGTCTCGTCATCCACGCCGGTAGCGCCTTTGTCGGCAAGACGCTCAGCGAGAGCGGCATACGCGAGAACTATGACTGCATGGTCGTGGGAGTAGAAGAGGGGCAGCAGAACCTTACGATGATTAATCCCAAGCGTCCCTTCGAGCAGGGCGACGTCATCTGGGTGGTGGGCGAGCGAGACAGTATTGACCGTCTGCTCCAAGCCTGATGGCGCGGAGATGTGCTGTGCCTGGATTGGAAGCGTCGTATTTTTTACCACGTAGTTGAGAGGAGTAGCGTTATTACCCACAGTAAAGATATGGCGGTGCGCAGAGGATATGGTACGCATCCTTAGCAACTCTGACGGAGTTGCGATTTCATAGCCCAGGGTTGAGGCGTATAGCGCCTCTACCCTGGGTGCTATATATAATAAGGTGTGCAACGCTGTAAGTGTTGCGTTTAGCCGAAGGCGTTATTACTGGGTTGATATTATTAGCCTATACATCCCCAGCCATTATCATGCTGCGTGCAGAGATGGTCAGCAGAGTTGCCGAGGTACCCTCGGCTCGTGCGGAGGTCATGGCGGCGGTGGCATCTCTTTCTATAAACAGAAACAGCAGGCTCTCCCTGATTGGCGGGTGAGCCTGCTGTTGTCTTATGTTTGTGCGAGGGCTGCTGTTGGTACCCTCGACCCTTGCCTATGGTCTGGCTGTATGTGGTCAGCGCACCACCACCTTGGCACCCTTGACGATGTAGATGCCCGCGGGCACGCTTACGCGCTTGGTGTCACCAGCCTCGGTGCTTACGCGATGTACCAGGCGGCCGTCGATACCGTAGATGGCCACGGTCTCGGCCTTGTCGGCACGGATGATAATCTCGCCTTCGCCGCCAGTGATTGCCTTGCCGCCGGTGGTCTCAACATGGTCGATGCCTACAGGCTTGCCTGCCACATAGACAATCTGGAGATTGGCTGGCAGTCTGTACCCCCGACTCTCGTCCTCTACAAGCACCAAATTATAGAAGTAGTTCTCCATGTTTACGTACATGAAAGGGCTGAGGTTGTTGTCGATATATGACATCTCGATGCCGCCCATCATGAAGTTAAACCCAACCTCTGCTGGGCTCCATGTCTCTTCTACATAGAGTTCGCTACCATCGTTGGGTACATCAATCTGCGTGTAGCCACCTTTCCAATACTTTTTGCTGCCGTCGCTTGCATCCTCGCAATAGATGAAGTATTGCACCTTACCGGCACCACCTATATTTTTGAATTTATACCTGAATAGGGCGTAGTCATCATTTATCTTGGGGGCTTTGACCCTATTGCCGAAACGGAAAGCGTTCTCGGTCTCGTAGTCACCCGGTGTGACGTTGGTCTCCACGTTCGTAAGTACCAGGACTGGCTTTGTGGTCGTTTCGGCTGTGATTTTCTGGGGCGCCGATATATCCTCGCCCGCTTCGTCCTTGGCCCTGACGTAGAAGTCGCCTTCTGGTACTTCTACAAGTATAGTGATCTGGCGTGTAATCGTCGAGTGGGCAGGCACACTGAAGTAGCAGTCGCCGCTGGGGGTGTTATTGTAATTCTGGTCGTCTCTGCCGGAATGTAGCGTTATAAGTCCGATGTAGTCTTCGTTGCCATTGTTGGTCACCTCCACGTTGAAGGTGGCCTTTTCCAGACCGACTATTTTACCTGCGGGTGTTATGGTGGCGCTGAGCATAGTGTTGGCCTTGACCAGCTTGTCGGTTGTAGCAATTAGGGTAATGGGCTTCATGCCGTTGATATATAAACACTTGTGCCATGTGGTCTCGCCCTTTTTGCAATAGACGCCGTAGATGGTGTAGGTGCCGTTCTTGGGTGCGAAGTTGAAGTTGGTCTCGACAAATTCACCGCTTAAATTGCTCAGGTTCCTGGGATTGCTGATCAGGGTATATCCGCCCTTGCCATCGCTGATGGCGTAGGCAAACTTGCCGTTAAATGGATTTGCACTGGTGGGGAACAGAGCGTCGCCGAAAGACAGGCTGAATGCCTCTGACTCATTGGCACGAGTGTCCTTGGTGATGTTGAAGTACGTGTTTAGGTCATCGCTTGTATATTTGTATACCTCCAACGAGGGCATAAATAGCAATGGCTCGTCTACAATGCCATTGTCGGGCTGGATGCCGATAATCATATCGCAGTTGCGGTTGTATCCGTCGGGGGCATTGCCCGAACCGGCACCGCCTTTTTTGGGATTGAGGATGGTAATGTCGAAGTAACCGTTCTGATATCCGCCCCAGCCCCAGTTGATGTGGTAAAGTCCAGAACCGTTGCTGCCGTCGCATACAAACTGATGGCCGCTGGTGGAAGAGAAACCTCCATAGAGTATAGGGCGTCCGGCGCTGAGCTCGCGGTCTATGAGGTCGGCCCATTCGGCTATGCTGTAGGTGGAACGGAAAGCTGTGTTAATCAGGTCGAAGTCGTAACCGAAGTATTTGGACAAATGGTAGTAGTTCACTACGGCTCCCGACGTGCTGCCGTAGTCCATCTCTACCGCTGCGCCGCAATGCAGCATCAGCTTGGCTACTGCCTCTGCTTGTGATTATTATAGTTGCCTTCTACATATCGTGGCAACATGTTGTCCCAGTCATAAGTTTCGCCTTGGGAGATGCCTGGCATGCTGATTTCGTTGGTTCTGGTGGTGTAGGCGGGGATGTCGGCCATGAGTTTCTTGGGATATTTCCAGAACGCCATAATCTGCGCCATGGCTGTGGCTACACATCCTGTCACCGAACGGTCGTTGCCGTTGTATTTAGGACACATCATGTTGTATGGATAGCCCTGGTTCCATTGTATCTGGCCCAACAGAGGTGCTACCTTTGCCGATGCGCGCTTGGGCGAGGCGGTCATGGCGCGGTGCTCGTTGAGCAAACTCAGTGCGGCGGGGTCTCCAGCCTTGACGGCTTCGGCCATAGCTTTGTAACTATCGAGAAACATGGCCATACCCTCGGTCATCTGGTTTTCGTCGTAGGTTCCGCTGTCGGCATAGCCCACGATTTCGGGCATACGGTCATCGCCCGACACGATGGTGAAACCCTTGTCGGCGCCGTTGGGAAATACGTAGTAGTCGACTACCTGCTTGAGTTGGCTGTCAACGCCATTGATGGCTCTGGCCTTGGCTCGTGCCTTGCTGTCTATCACTATGCCGAGTCGGGAAGCCTGGTTCTCGGCAATCTTTTGCGCCTGTACGAATGAGCGTGGACCGGCTATAGCCGCCAGCTTCACAAAGAGCACAAGCATCAGAATGAGTAAAGATTTCTTTTGCATAATGAGTTCGTTTGGTTATAGTCAATTGCAAATATACGATTATTTATTTACTTTCTATACCAAATCAGTAAAAAATTTTGAATAATGGCTGTTTTTTTTGTATTTGATGATATTTATAATGCCTGTTCCGAAGAAAAAACGCGTGGATAATGTCCTTTCTTCTGAACAGGCATTGTGTATGTTTATGGGTTGTCATAGTGACGTCAATACCACTGCACGGCGTTGGAATAACCACTACGCTTGTCGTATTTGAGCGCGTCGGTAAGCGTGGCGGCATTGCAACGGAACGAGAAGTTATAGCTGGTGTATGGCGCGAGCACCACCTGACAGCTCATGTTGAAGCAGTGCAAATCGCGCTGCAACGAGGCGGTGGTCATGCTTATCTTGTGGTTCTCAAAGTCGTAACCCGACGAGAAGCTGATATTCCACCCGTCGCTGATGCGCAGGTTGCCGCTCATGTTGACGGTCTGCGTGAACTTGTAGGGATAGCGCATCTTGTTGTAGTTGAACTTCTTGAGGTCGCGGTTCTCGCTCATGGTGACACCATAACCCACGGTGAGCGACCAGGGCATGGAGAAGAGCATGTAGCCATCGTCGTCGGTGGCAGCCTTTCCGGTGTCCTTGCGCTTCTTGGCTCCGCGCTGTCCTTCTATCATGTCGTCGTCGACATTGCTTTCGATGCCGGTGTCGATGCCTTCCTTCTCTTCTTTGTTGTCTTCTTCGTCGTCACCGCCGTTGAAGAGTTTGCGCAGTTTCTCTGGTGTGAGCGTGAATGAGAAGTTCTGCGACATACCCTGGAAGCGTCCGAAGCGTCCGTAGCCCCACTCTGTGTGGTTGCCCACGTAAGGTCGGCCGTTCTTGTCGAGCTCGTAGGCGTAGGTGGCGAAGACTGCGTGCATGTTAAAGGTATAGTTCTTCCACCATTTCAAACGGATATCCATGCCCAGGTCACTCCAGGGTTTCTCCTTGGCTGCCATGTTGTAAGACATCTGCAAGGCAAAGTTGTCGATGATGCTCACCTTCTTGAAGCCGGTACTGTCCTTGTCGCTCTTCATCTTCATCTCGACGTTGTTGGCAAGGCTGAACGACAGGTTGCCGGTCTTGCCGCGTGTGGGGTAACCGAAAGCCGAGCCCTCGTAAGGAGAATACTCGACAAGGTCTACGCTACCGTCGGCATTGGTGCGCTGGTAGGTCTGGTAATAGCCGTAGCGCGCCGCACCGAAGTCTGGGGCGTAGCTGAAGCTGACCTGTGGGGTGAGGACGTGACGGATGGCCTGTACCTTGTCACCGAAAATCTTGCGGCTGGGCACATAGAAACCATACAGCTTGGTGCTGGCGCTCATGGCGAAGTTCCAGTTGTAGACGTTGTGCAGTCCGTTGATGGTATCGTTGACCACGGTGCCGGTGGCCTCGTCCCACGACTTGTTGACCTTCCGCAGGTAGGTACGGTCGGTGAAGTTGAACGCCGGGGTGACGTTTATATAATTAAATAAGGTGAATGTACCCTGGATAGGGATATTGTGCTGCATACCGTTGCGCCAGTCCTTGGCCAGATTGGATGACATGAGTTTGTCTTCCTTGGTGTCGATGGAGTTGGTGATATGTCCGGTATAGCTCATCGAAATCTTCTCGTACCAGCGCTGCTTTCCGGCTGCGTTCTTGCGACGGAAGGGATAGAAGCGGCTGATGGAGATGTTCATGTCGGGCAGCGTCAGGGCGATGGTGGTATCGCGCATGTTCTGGTTGAGGTTCACCGTCGAGCTCAGCGTCATGCCTATGCTCGAGAAAGTGGTGCTCCAGTTGACCGAAGATGTACGCGTGCTCTGCGTCATGGTCTGCGGATTGTACATACTGTACAGGTTGTTGCGCTCATAGCTGCTTGTGGCGAAGTTGACGCTTGCCGACAGCGTGTTGAACGGATTGGCCTTGGCATCCTGACGGTGACTCCACTGTATCTTGAAGCTGGTCTGTCGGGAGTAGTCGGGCATTCCCTTGTCACCGGTACGTGTGTCCTGGAAGCTACCTAAGAAACTACCGTTGTATTTGTAACGCTTGCGGTAGTTGGAGGCTGCGCTGAGTCCCCATGAGCCCTTGGTATAAATCTCACCCAAGAGTTTGAGGTCCCACTTGTCGCTCATGGCGAAGTAGTAACCGGCATCGCGCAGATAGAAACCACGGTCTTGCTCGTCGCCATAGCTCGGCATGATGAAACCAGAAGAATAGCTCTTACTGAAGGGGAAGAAACCATAGGGGATGGCCAGCGGCAGCGGCACATCGGCCACCACGAGATAGGCGGGACCGAACACCACATCCTTGCCGGGGCGCACCTTGGCTCGCGACAGCGCGATGTAGAAGTCGGGGTGCTCGGCGTCGCAGGTGGTGTAACGTCCATGCTTGAGGAAGATTTCTCCCTTGTCGTTGCGCTTGGACAACTGGCTGCTGAGATAGCCTTCCTCCTGGTGGGTGGTCACATTATTGATAAAGCCCTTCTTGGTCTTGAAGTTGAAGGCCATGGTATCGCTCTGGTATTCGGTGTCGCCCATCTTGAATACCGGCTTGTTGCGTATGCCGCCCTTCTCGAGCGAGTCGGGGGTACCCACGGCGTGTACCAGACTGCTGTCCATGCTCAAGGCGATGCGGTCGCTGGTCAGGTCCATGTTCTCGTACTTCACATTGGCCTCGCCGTAGATATAGGCACGCTTGGCTTTGGCGTCGTAGACCAGCGAGTCGTTGCCCTTGTAGCTTACCGGCGCGTCGATGCCGTTCTTCTTGGCTCGGTTGATAGAGTCGAGGCGTATCGAGTCGTCGATGGCTTTGTTGTGGTGATATATGGCCAGTTGGAGCGAGTCCATCTTGGTGGTATCGATGGCGGGAAGGGTGGGGGTGATGTCTTTCTTAATGGAGTCTTTCAGGGTGATGGTGTCGTTTTTCACCTTCCTGTTTCGCTTCTGACCCGAGGGTGTGGTGGTCTTGGCCATCACAAAGATGATGGCAAACAGGAAGATTACTATAAGCGTTTTAGTCTTCATTAAGACTGCAAAGTTAAAGAATTAATGACTAATTACTATCTGTTTTCTCAATTTTAACGCTATTCGAAGAGATTTTTCCATTCGCGGAAGCGCAAAACGCCCTCTTCTCCGAACTTCTGGAGACTGCGAAGGGCCTCTTCGAAACTCTTTTCGTGGTTGAGACGGGTCTTGGAGTAGAACTTGTCGGCATAGCAGATGACCTTCTCCTCGATGGTTTCGGGCAGAAAGTCCTCTTCGGGCAACGGCAGCTTCTGGCTGATGATGTCGTGCTTGGTGAGTCCGGCTCCGGTGTGGCGCTCGCATACTCGGGCGTGTCGCGGATAACCTTCGGCGCGCATGAGTTCGGCTCCTATCCGTCCATGACAGATGTAGGGCTCGTCGCCCATGCAGTGTATCGACGGCGCATGGCAGCGGAAGATGCCGATGTCGTGGAGCATGGCAGCCTCGATGACAAACTGGCGGTCGATGTGCAGTTCGGGATGGGCATCACAAATGCGCACAGCACGCTGCATAACGAGCGTGCTGTGCGTAATGAGTATATTCCGGAGGTCGTTGTCCTCCGGATAGTATTTGTCTATTATCTGATTATGCATCTGCCTCGGGGCGCTGAATATAAGCTATCACGTCGCCCTTGCGAACCTTGGCGCCCTGCTTGGCGTTAATCTCTACGAGTTTGCCGCCAAGGTCTGCCTTGACCTCAACAAACTCGCCCCAAGGAGCCTGTATGTAGCAGAATGCGTCGCCTTCCTTGTATTCCTTGCCGATGAATGGCTCAACAGCAGGAGCAGCCTCGCCGTCGCCCTGGAATTCCCAGAACAGCTGTCCTTTGACCGGACATACGATTGCATCGGCCTTTGCGTGCTTGAAAGCAGCCAACTGCTCGGCGCTCAACTGGCTTCCCATCTTTGCATCTTTGGCTTTCTGCAGGTCGGCGAGGAAGTTCTTCTTGGCCTGGCCGCTCTTGAAGTTGCGATACTGCTCTGGGTGCATAGCCAACTCGAACAGCTCCTCATCGTCCTGACCATACTCCCAACCGTTCTCGTCCATCTCCTTGCGGAAGTCATCGAGGGCGTCGGTGAGCAGTGTGTGGGCGTCGACATCGGTAAACTCGCGGCCCTGCTTCTGAGCCAACTCTACCAGCTCGGGAGCGATGGTGCCAGGAATCTTGCCACTCTTGCCGAGAATCATACCCCACATAGCCTCGTCCATCATCACAAAGCGGCCCTTGCCCTGCTCGATAGTCAGCAGGTTCATCAGCGCGATGTTCTTGACATACTGGCTGAAAGGAGTAACCAGTGGAGGATAGCCCACGCGAGGCCATACATATTCAACCTCATCGAAGAGCTTGATGAGCAGGTCGTCCATAGACAGCTCGTCCTCACCCTTCTTCTTGCGTACGTTGTTGATAGTAGTGCGCATACCGCCGAGGTCAGCCATCATAGAACCCATCATACCTCCGGGCAGACCGCAGCCGAGCAGGAGCGAAGACATAATCTTGTTACCGGGGTTGATGAAGTAGCCGAGCCACTCGTCGATGAACTCCTGGGTAAGAGCGCGAGCCTTCATGTAGGCACTCATGTTGATTTCGGGTACCTCGAAGCCCTCGTTCTTGAGCATGCTGATGACAGAGATTACGTCTGGATGCACCTTACCCCATGACAGCGGCTCGATGGCTACGTCGATGATGTCGGCACCGTTGTTGCAGACCTCAAGGATGCTGGCCATAGACAGGCCGGGACCAGAGTGGCCGTGATACTGGATGATGATTTCGGGATGCTTGTCCTTAATCATCTTGGTGAGCTTGCCCAGGAATGCGGGCTGACCGATACCGGCCATGTCCTTCAAACAGATTTCCTCGGCGCCAGCCTCTATCAGCTCGTCGGCGATATTGCTGTAATATTCAAGAGTATGTACGGGAGATGTAGTTATACACAGAGCGCACTGGGGAATCATGCCGCCCTCCTTGGCCCACTTGATAGAGGGCTTGATATTGCGAACGTCGTTCAGACCGTCAAAGATACGGGTGATGTTGGTACCCTGCTTGGCCTTAACCTTGTACATCAGAGCGCGTACATCGTCGGGCACGGGATACATGCGCAGCGCGTTGAGACCGCGGTCAAGCATGTGGGTCTGGATGCCCACCTCATTGAAAGGCTTGCAGAATGCGCGCACGGCGTCGTTAGGATTCTCGCCGGCCAGAAGGTTCACCTGCTCAAAGGCACCACCGTTGGTCTCCACGCGACTGAAGCAACCCATCTCAATGATTACCGGAGCGATGCGCTCCAACTGGTCCTTGCGTGGCTGGAACTTACCAGAGCTCTGCCACATATCTCTATACACGAGACTGAACTGAATTTTCTTCTTCATATTATCGATAATATTTTTAATATCACTATATTTCAAGGTGCAAAATTATACAAAAAAAACCAATTAGCTCATGATTGCTGCTTTTTTTTGTTCTTTGGTGGAATTTAATTGTCCCATTTCGCTTCCATTGTCGACTTCCAGCCCGCTCATTTGGCTTTCCTTTCCCTTTGTTTTCCTCTTCGTCAGCGCCCCCATTGTGCCGCGTTGCAGGCGGGTTATCCCCCTTCTTGCCCTCGCTGTCGCCCTCTGCCGTGGCTTTATTTATAAAAAAATAGTCGCTTCCTCCCTGTTTCTCATAATTTATGAGTAACTTTGCGGCGACTTTTGCCGTGGGCATCTCTTTATCCATGAGAGTGCCGCAGATGAGGAACGCCTCGTCTTCCCTTGTCAGGGTGGCGGCAGAGTCTTACATAACTGACAGACAAACCAAGAATGAAGAAAACAATTTATACCAAGTTTGACAAAACTCTGATTACGGCTCTTCCCGTGGTCGAGTTTCCAGGGCGCATTATCACCATCCTCACAGCGGGTGAGGCCGAGCGCGCCGTCGATTATCTGTTGACGCAGCCCATATTGGGCATTGACACCGAGACACGCCCCGCCTTCCGCAAGGGAAAGACCTACAAGGTGGCGCTGCTTCAGGTTTCGACCCACGACACCTGTTTCCTGTTTCGTCTCAACCGCATCGGCGTGACGCCAGCTATCATTCGTCTGTTGGAGAATACCACGGTGCCCATGGTGGGACTGTCGCTGAGCAACGACTTGCTGTCTCTGCACCACCGCGCCGACTTCAAGCCAGGTATGTTTGTCGATTTGCAGAACGAGGTAGGCCGTCTGGGCATCCAGGACCAGTCGCTGCAGAAGCTCTATGCCAACCTCTTCCACGAGAAGATTAGCAAGCGCCAGCGGCTCACCAACTGGGAGGCCGACGCGCTTACCAACCGCCAGTGTCTCTATGCCGCCACCGACGCCTGGACCTGCATCCGCCTCTACGAGGAAATCTGCCGTCTCGCCGAGACCGGCGACTATGAGCTGGTGACCGTCGAAGAACCCGCTCCGAAACAAGAACGCAAACCCATAAATACAGAAGCATAATGCCACAATACCCATCCGTCATACTCAAGCGAGGCAAGGAAGAAAGCCTGCGCCGTTTCCATCCCTGGATATTCTCGGGCGCTATCATGCGCATGGACGAGGGGATAGGCGAGGGCGACATCGTCAACGTCTTTTCTTCATCGGGCGATTTCCTCGCCTGTGGCCACTATCAGATAGGTTCCATCGCCGTCAGAGTGCTGTCCTTCCGTCAGGTCGAGATTGACGCCGAGTTCTGGGAGAGCCGCTTGGCTTCGGCGCTGCAGATGCGTATAGCCATAGGCATAGCCGACAACGAGCGCAACAATACCTACCGACTCGTACACGGTGAGGGCGACAATCTGCCCGGTCTCGTCATCGACTGTTATGGTGCCACCGCCGTGATGCAGGCCCACAGTGTGGGTATGCACGTGAGCCGCCAGGCTGTGTGCGACGCCTTGGTCCGCGTGATGGGCCACCGCATCGAGAATGTCTATTATAAGAGCGAGACCACGCTGCCCTTCAAGGCCGACCTGCGTCAGGAGAACGGATTTATATATGGTGGCAGCGACGACAATACCGCTGTCGAGAACGGTCTTCGCTTCCATGTCGATTGGCTCAAGGGCCAGAAGACCGGTTTCTTTGTCGACCAGCGCGAAAACCGTTCACTTCTCGAGCAGTATGCCCGTGGCCGCACGGTTCTCAATATGTTCTGCTACACTGGAGGCTTCTCTGTCTATGCCATGCGAGGCGGTGCGCAAGCCGTCCACTCGGTCGACAGCAGCGCCAAGGCCATCGAGCTTACCAACCGCAATGTCGCCCTCAACTTCCCTGGTGACGCCCGTCACGAGGCATTCTGCGATGACGCCTTCAAGTATCTCGATGCCAACGACAAGAAGTACGACCTCATCATTCTTGATCCTCCTGCCTTTGCCAAACATCGTGCTGCGCTCCATAATGCATTGAAAGGCTACACCCGACTTAACGTTAAGGGCTTCGAACGCATCAAGCCAGGAGGCATCCTGTTCACCTTCAGCTGTTCGCAGGTCGTTACCAAAGATAATTTCCGCAACGCTGTCTTCACGGCAGCCGCCCAAGCCGGCCGCAAGGTGCGCATCCTGCATCAGTTGCACCAGCCTGCCGACCATCCCATCAATATCTATCACCCCGAGGGTGAATACCTGAAGGGACTGGTACTCTATGTTGAATAAAGAAGTAAGCCAATTCATCGCCGCCCATGACCTCCTGTCTCCGGGCGACACACATCTGATAGCCCTCTCGGGTGGCGCCGACAGCGTTTGTCTGCTGCTGGTGCTCCGACGGCTGGGTTATCAGGTTGAGGCGGCTCACTGCAACTTCCATCTCCGTGGCGACGAGTCCAATCGCGATGAGCAGTTCTGCATCGACCTCTGTCGCCGTCACGCCATCCCTCTTCATCTTGCCCACTTTGACACCCGTGCCTATGCCGACCTCCATAAGGTGAGCATAGAGATGGCTGCACGCGATTTGCGTTATGGTTATTTCGAGCAGTTGCGCCTTTCCATCGGTGCCGCCACCGTGTGTGTGGCCCACCATCGCGAAGACAGCGTCGAGACCGTGCTCCTCAATCTCATCCGGGGTACCGGCATCGACGGACTCACCGGCATCGCTCCCCGCAATGGTCATGTGGTGCGTCCGCTGCTCTCCGTGAGCCGCCGCGACATCGAAGAGTGGCTCAGCGAGCAGGGCGAGGGATATGTCACCGACAGCACCAATCTTGTCAACGACGTCAAGCGCAACAAGGTGAGACTCGATGTCATCCCCCTGTTGCAGACCATCAACCCCTCGGTCGTCGAAAGCATCTACCAGACCTCGCTCCGCCTCACCGAGGCTGCCCGCATGGCCAATTCCCCTGTCATCCACGACCGTTATCAGGGCGACACGCTGCCCTTTGCCATGTTGCGCAGCGAGGCGTCTGCCGAGTATGTGCTCTGGCATCGCCTGGCACCGCTCGGCTTTACCCCCGCGCAGGTCGAGGATATGGCGGCAGCCATCGACGGCCGTCCTGGCATGGAGTGGCAGTCGTCTACACACATCGTGGTGACCTCTCGCGACGCCCTGGTCATCGCCCCGCTTGAACCCCAGGCTCCCCAGCCCGTGGTAATGCCCGAGGCAGGCACATACCTCATCTCTTCGGGTGGGCGGTTGAGGCTGGAGCTGGCGCCTTACACCCCCGATATGCCCATTTCCCGTGACCCGCTGAGCGTGATGCTCGATGCCACAGCCGTCGAACTGCCCCTCACCCTGCGCCGAGTGCGCCAGGGCGACCGCTTCACGCCCCTTGGCATGCGCGGCAGCAAGCTCGTAAGCGACTACCTCACCGACCGCAAGCGCAATCTCATCGAGAAGCGGCGCCAGCTGGTCGTTACCGATGCCCGCGACCGTGTGGTGTGGCTTGTGGGCGAACGCCCCGACCACCGTTGCCGCATCACCGCCGACACACGACGATATATACAGCTCACATACATACGCCCATGACACCCCTTGTCCTCACAGTCATCATCCCCGTCTACAAGACCGCTGCCACCCTTGACCGCTGTGTCGAGAGCGTGCTCTGCCAGGCTGACGGTTGCGAACTCATCCTCGTCGACGATGGTTCGCCCGACTCCTGTGGTGACCTGTGCGACCGGTGGGCAGAGCGTAGCGACCGCATCAGCGTCGTCCACCAACCCAATCGCGGTCTCAGTGCCGCCCGCAACTCCGGCATCGCCCGCAGCCATGCGCCCTATGTCACCTTTGTCGACAGCGACGATGTGCTCCAGCCCCATACGCTGCCCTCGCTGCTTGCCCTGCTCGCCGCCCATCCCGACTACGACCTCGTCGAATATCCCGTAGAGATACACTATGGCTCGCCGCGCTGCCACCAGCTTGCGTTGGCCGATGCCGTCTATACCGACTGGCGCCGCTATTGGCTTGACGCCCGCGCTTACACCCACACCTACGCCTGCAACAAGGTGTTCCGCCGCAGCCTCTTCGACCATTGCCTCTTCCCCGAAGGACTTACGTTTGAAGACGCCTGGCTCCTGCCGCGCCTGCTGCCCCATTGCCGCGCGATAGCCACCGTCACCACGGGTCTCTATCGTTACTACGACAATCCGCAGGGCATCACCCGCACCGCCACCGCTGCCGACCTCTCCCTGCTGCTTGCTGCCCATTGCCATGTGCTGCCCCTGGTGAGCAACGCCGACTATTATGCCCATGTGGTCAATGTCGCCCTCGATGTTTACCACGCCACCGGCCGTGTGCCTTCGCTGCCCCGGCTGCCTTACTGGCATACTCCCAAATTATTGATTAACCGATTATTAGGATTCAGATTCTTATGCCGACTACACCAACTGCTCCGGCCACGCCACTGATGACCTTTGTCATCACCTGCTACGACCTGCCCGCCGATATGTTGCGCGAGTGCGTCACCGCCATCTTCTCCTTGGCTTTCCAACCTGGCGAACGCGAAGTCATCGTCATCGACGACGGCTCCAAGCTGCCCGCCATCACCGATATTGATGACGTAAAAGACCAGATTATCTATCTGCGCCAGCCCAACAGCGGCCTTGCCTGCGCCCGCAATATGGGTATCAGAGTGGCTACCGGCCGCTACATCCAGTTTGTCGATGGCGACGACTATCTTCTGCGTGTTCCCTACGAGCATTGCCTCGACCTCGTGCGTTATCATAACCCCGACATGGTCTTGTTCGACTTCTCCACCCGCTCCTCGGTAGTAACACCTTATTCTTATGAAGGTCCCATGTCGGGCAGCGAGTATATGCAGGGTCACAACCTCCACGGCACAGCCTGTGGCTATATCTTCAGCCGCGAGCTGTTGGGCTCTCTGCGCTTCACAGCCGGCATCCTGCACGAAGACGAGGAGTTTACGCCCCAGCTCATCCTCCGTGCCGAGCGTCTGTTCAATACCGACGCCAAGGCATACTACTACCGTCAGCGCCGAGGTTCCATCATGCACGCCGACGCCGCCAACCACATCGACAAGCGGCTCTCCGACTCGCTGGCTGTCATCCTGCGCCTGCAGCAGATGGCTGCCACCATGCCCGAGACCGACCGCCAGGCTCTCGCCCGTCGCGTCGCCCAACTCACGATGGACTACCTCTACAATACCATCCAACTTACCCACAGCCGCCAGCGCCTCGACGACGCCATTGCCACGCTCGAGCAGCAGGGACTCTATCCGCTGCCCGACAAGCGTTACACCCGCAAGTATTGGATGTTCCGCCGGCTCGTCCAGTCCAAGATGGGACGCAGCCTGCTGTTACATATAGTAAGATAACGATTATGCGCATACTCCTCATCGGCGAATACAGCAATGTACACTGGACCCTGGCTTGCGGTCTGCGCCAGTTGGGCCATCAGGTCACCGTCTTGTCCAACGGCGACTTCTGGAAAGACTATCCCCGCGACCTTTCCCTCGTGCGTCGTCCGGGCAGTTGGGGAGGCCTCTGTTACCTTATGCGACTCTGCACCTTGTTACCACGACTGCGGGGCTATGATGTGGTGCAGCTTATCAACCCCATGTTCCTTGAGCTCAAGGCCGAGCGCATCCTGCCCGTCTATCGCTATCTGCGCCGCCATAACCATAGGGTGGTCCTCGGTGCCTTTGGCATGGATTACTATTGGGTCCACGAGTGTGTTACCCGCAAGCCGCTGCGTTATAGTGACTTCAACTTCGGCGACCAGGTGCGTACAGACCCCGAGGCACAGGTGCATATCGACGACTGGATAGACACCGCCAAGGGGCGGCTCAACCAGATGATAGCCGCAGACTGCGACGGCATCGTCGCCGGTCTCTACGAAGACTGGGTATGCTATCATCCTCACTTCCCCCATAAACTCTCCTTCATCCCTTACCCCATACGCTGCGACGCTCAGCCCGCTCTGCAACCCCACGACAGGCTCAAGGTCTTTATCGGCATCAACCGCAGCCGCTCGGTCTACAAGGGCACCGACATCATGCTGCGTGCTGCGCAGGACGTGGCAGCCCGTCACCCCGAGGAGATGACGCTGACCGTGGCCGAGAGCCTGCCTTTCGACGAGTATGTGCGTCTTCTGCACGACCAGGATGTGCTGCTCGACCAGCTCTACAGCTACACGCCGTCGATGAATCCCCTTGAGGCGATGGCCCATGGCGTGGTGTGCGTGGGCGGAGGCGAGCCCGAACACTACGAGATGCTGGGCGAGACCCAGCTGCGACCCATCGTCAATGTCCAGCCCACCTACGAGAGTGTGGTCGAACAGCTCGAATATCTCGTCACCCATCCCCACGAGGTTGTCCGACTCAGAGAGCAGAGCGTAGACTATATCCATCGCCACCATGATTATATTAAGGTGGCGCGTCAGTACGAAGACTTCTATCAGAGTTTGCTATAGCGAATGAAAAAAGTAGGCCGAAATCTTGACAGTCCAATCTTTTATTCGTAACTTTGCACTCCGTAACAGACAGGGGTACTTGCTCAACCCCCTTTATCAAAACAAGAATATGAATAATAAAAGACAGAGTGTGAGTATGCTCTTTATGCTTTTCGGCATACTCTTTTGCGTTTGCCTGATTGCGTCAAACGTGTTTGCGACAAAGCAGATAGCGATGGGAGAGTTCAGCGTTACCGGTGGACTGCTTGTGTTCCCAATCAGTTATATCATCAACGACTGCGTATGCGAGGTGTGGGGCTACCGCAAGGTTCGCCTCCTCATCTGGATAGGCTTCGCCATGAACTTCTTCTTCACCCTGGTGGGTGCCCTGTGCGACTGGATACCCGGCGCACCCTACTGGACCAATGACCAGGGCTTCCATGCCATCTTCGGCTTGGCTCCGCGCGTGGCAGCGGCCTCGTTTGCCGCCTTCATCGTGGGCTCTTTTGCCAACGCCTATGTGATGAGCCGCATGAAGATTAGTTCCAACGGCCATCGGTTCTCGCTGCGCGCCATCCTGAGCACGGTGGCTGGCGAGAGTGCCGACTCCCTCATCTTTTTCCCGTTGGCGTTCTGGGGCGTGATACCCTTGAGCGAGATACCCGTGCTGATGCTTATGCAGGTGGTGCTCAAGACTGCCTACGAGATTGTGGTGCTGCCTCTTACCATCCGCGTGGTGCGCTGGGTCAAGGCCTATGAGGGCGAGGATGTCTATGACGAGGGCGTAGACTATAACGTATTAAAAATTTTCAATTTCTAATGGACAGAACTAAAGACGGACTGAAACAGCTGGGTTCGGCTACCAAGTATGCCGACGACTATGCCCCAGAGGTGTTGGAGACCTTTGTCAACAAGCATCCGGGCAATGATTATTGGGTAAGGTTCAACTGCCCCGAGTTCACATCACTCTGCCCCATTACAGGGCAGCCCGACTTTGCAGAGATACGCATCTCATATATCCCGGATATCAAGATGGTAGAGAGCAAGAGCCTTAAGCTCTATCTCTTCAGCTTCCGCAATCACGGCGACTTCCATGAGGACTGTGTCAATGTCATCATGAAAGACCTCATCCGCCTGATGGAGCCCAAGTATATCGAGGTGACAGGTCTCTTCACTCCCCGTGGCGGCATAAGCATCTATCCCTATGCCAACTATGGCAAGCCCGGCACCAAGTATGAGCAGCTGGCCGAGCAGCGCTTCATCCATCACGACATGGGTGACAAGTAACAGTGCGCCAACCACACTATCCCAATCGCCGCAAGCAATCTTCATATTGCTTGCGGCGATTGTCGTTTGTGGCTGGGGCGTCTCTGCCTCTTCTCGCTACCCGCGCTGGCGGCGTGGCAGTGGCATCGGCTGGCTCGTATCTTATGTTACGTGGGCTCGTGATTTACGGCACGTGCTTACGTATCGTAAGTCACGAGCCCACGTACCTTCCGTTACGAGCCGGCAACCGCGCCCTCTACGCCGCAGTCTGCGTGCTCCTTACGCGTCGTGACGGTCTCTGCCGCGCCATAAACAATCAGAGCACCACCCGGTGGGTAGTGCTCTGATTGCGATGAGGCTGCGGGGGTAGGGGAGATGGCCTCCCTGTGCCCAGTCTATTGTGCTGTGGTCGCCTCCTTCAGCGCCTTCTTGGCCTGCATGCTGGCTATCGCCTTGGCCTTCTTGTTGAGGTCCTCAATGTTGTTCTTGCGATAGTAGCTGCGCGTCACTCCGCCGCTGGTCAGCACCAGCGAGTCGCCCTTGAAGTAGTCTATGGTGCAGGTGTCATTGACCAGGTCTGTCACCTCCAGCTTGTTGTCCTTGCCCATCTTCGGCGTGCCGGCGGTGATGACCAGATAGCCGTTCCAGATGTGCCATGCGGTGAAGTAACCCAATGGCGGATAGACCACGGGGCTCTCTTCTTCGAGCGAAGTCTGTTCGCGCACATATCCCACGCTCATGCACGACCACTGGCGCTTCATCCAGAACCCGTATTCACGTGGGATAAGGTAAGTCTTCTTGATAGAATCGGGCATATCTCTCATGATACGCTTCTGCAGGCGAGGGCTCATCTGCTCATAGTCCTTCAGCTTGGGCATGACGATGTAGCACCATATTCCCTTGAGCTGGTCCAGGTCTATCACCATGTCTGCCACGGTAGAGTCGTCCTTGTTGGTCACCACGCCTATCCAGTCGCCCACCTTGAGCTGTCCCATAATCTTGCCGCGGCGTGTGGCCTCGATTACGTTGAAACGTATGGGGTCACTGCCGTCGTTGGGCAGAAGCAGCACCACCGAGTCGGTGCATCCGTCGCACGCCAGACCATATACGGTTTTGTCGCCGCTGAGTTTGAGCTCGTCGGTAGAGGCGCCCAACTTGGCTCTCTTGGTGCCGTTGTCACTGTTGCCCGAGCAGGCCATGATGGCCATCGTTGCCAGGGCTATGCCGATTATCGCAATTCTACTTTTCATCATTCTTGCCGTTGTCTATTGTCTATGCAAAGGTAGTGATTATGCGCGTATGCACCAAGTGATTTGCTGAAAAAAAGACTGGCAGCCACCGTTATTGCCACCCCTCTTGCTGTGACAGCGGTTGCCGTCATTCCGATTATTTTCACCCGCGTTGTAATAATTCTCTATGTTCAAGCCTGTTTCTACCCTCAAATCCGCAATTGTTGCAATAAAATGCTTGTTGGACTCTAACTTGTCATTATGATGTCTTGGGGCTTTATTTGAATGCTGTATTTCTCATGATAACATATTTCGTTCCCGTAGCCTACCAATCGACTTGAGGCAATATGCAGTTGAAAACCGACAAAGAATAAGAATTAGCTAAAGCCTGTATTATCCTCTATACATGAACCGACACAAAAGTCAACGCACATAAGAAAACGAATGATTTCGCTATATTGATAGTCATACAGTTTGCTTCTGATACCCAATGTGAAATCGATTATAGAAGAAAGCATTGTGTCGAACTGTTCCATGATAGAAAAAAATCACCAAAAGGGGTGAGATTCTTTGATTTTATTTGTATATTTGCCATGTCATTCGATTTGTTTGCTGTCTGTTATTTAGCAACACTAAGGTAAGTGAATTTTTCGACATGACAAAACCCTGAGCAACTTATTGTTGCTCAGGATATTATAAAGAAACTTCTACTATAGTGTTGTTGAATTAAGGATCATTAAATAATAGCACAATGAACACAATGATTTTTATTATTATTGCTGTGTGTGTGATTGGAGGTTGTTGGTATTTCTATAAACAATCCCAAAAGCAGAAAGAAGCAGAACGACTTCGCCAGCAAGAAATAGTTAGGGCACAAGCCTGGGAGAAAGAGCAAAAGATAAAAAAACAACGAGTTCAAGCAAACTGCTCTATCAAACAATATGATGACCTAGTGAAAAGTATTGAGTCATCAATAAAGACTGCCAAGAAAGCTCAGTCTTTTAGTGATGCACGCGATTTCGCAAAAATAGCTTTGAGTGAAGCAACTTCTTTGAAGTCTAGTATTGCAGATATACGTAAAGAGCTACAAAGTGTTGAAAATACATCTGATGACGCTACAAGTAAACTGTCATTTCTGGACAAAAGACTTGATACGGCAAAGAATAGGATGAAATCTTTAGCAGAACATGTTCGTGATGCTGAAAAGGCAATGATTGCAGAGGAATCTCGTAAACCATATATAATCAAGACTGTACCTTTCTTGACAACTGAGGTGAGCATTGATTATTCGAAAGTTTTAGTCGTTGGATATAGTCTTGCGGATACGACTCAGTCTACATATCCTATTGTAAGAGTGCCAAAGAAAGGATGTTTTATAAAGCTGCCTGTAACCGGTAGAAATAACCGACGTGGGGCTAGTGAACAAAAAATTTGTAATAAAATAGTGGAATATCACTTGGAGAAGAATTTTTACGATAATCTCTCACTCTTTGTTGGCGCCATGTCTTTTCCTTATGAACCTGACCTTGCGTATGTTGACCCAGCCAAAGGAATCTTCGTTGACATTGAAGTCGATGAGCCCTATGTAGGTTGGGAAAAGGAACCTATTCACTACAAAATAGGAAATGGAAGTGTAGATGATGTGCGCAACATTCATTTTGTTGAACGCGGTTGGCTCGTTTTGCGTTTCTCTGAAAGTCAGATATTAAATCAGACATTATCTTGTATAAAGTATACTGAAGTTTCGCAAGTGAATAAATATCAACTTGCTTGTTTATAAATATACATA
>OHKP01000040.1_pt1 | contig 86447 bp, 85 predicted proteins | sample 1568861 | NCBI WGS metagenome assembly OHKP01 (sample SAMEA3879524, study PRJEB24766) | human gut metagenome | biome: human-associated habitat; feature: feces | place: USA | collected 1985/1987 | reverse complement strand
ACTTATTCTATCTGTCGATTTTGTCTATAGAACGATCGAGAATTAGTATAAAAAAGAATTTCTTCAAGGAGAACGGGAAAATGCGTTTTGTTATTCAAAGAGTAAAAAATTCAAAGGTTACGGTAAATAATGAGGTCATAGGTAAGATCGGCAAGGGCTTTATGGTTCTTATCGGCATTTCAAACGAGGATACGACCGAAACGGCGGATAAAATGCTCCGCAAGCTGTTAAATATGCGCATATTTGAGGACGAAAACGGCAAGACGAACCTCGGCTTGCAGGACGTTGACGGTGAACTTCTGCTGATATCGCAGTTCACGCTCTATGCGGACTGCCGAAAGGGCAACAGACCGTCGTTCATCAATGCAGGTGCGCCCGATATGGCAAAAAAGCTGTATGAATACATAATTGAAAAGTGCAAAGAAAGCGTAGCGGTCGTTGAGCAGGGCGAGTTCGGTGCGGATATGAAAGTTGAGCTTCTCAATGACGGACCTTTCACTATAATCCTTGACAGCGATGATCTGGCTTAAGCTGATGCGCAGTCAGATTTTTCGTCAGATTGTATAGAAATTTCGCAGGTATACTGTCGTATGTCAAGAAATTTATGTGCAAGATGACGTAAAATCTGCAAGCAGATGAGGTGCTAAGGCTTTAGCCGGTGGTTTTTAGAGGTGACCTTAAGGAGCTTAAAGCCTTCGTGGTTGTTTGAAAAAGAAAAGTGTTCAATAACAATAACGCCGTCTGAATCAACAGCCGCAGCTACATGAGTTTCCTTTGCAATATCAATTCCAACATAAATCATAAGTTTTACCTGCCTTGTAAAGTTATTTGGTACTGTTTTCGTGCCACTTAGTTTTATTCCCGTAAACTTGCGTGAGATTAAAATTCTTTGACTTATCCAGCTATAAACATTGTAAATAAAACTGTGGCTTTACACTCCTTATAGTAGTCAAGCTACAGAAAAAAATTAAAAGTCCACAGCACCTGTTTTATTATACCACAAATTTGGAAAGGAGAGTATGATTTAGGCTTTACTATATCATACAAATGTATATATGGAAAAGGAGACAGACCCGAATGAAACGCCAAATAATTAAATTGACTTTATGCATAATAGCAGGTGTTTTAATAGTGATCGGTATTTTCTTTTTAATAACAGAACCGAATCATGGGCGTAAGTACACAATACCTCTAATTGACGGAATGGTAATTCAGGCTGATCCTCCTGCAAAAAAACTGCTGAAATATATGGAGAAAAAGTATAACAAGGAATTTACGCAGGTTTATGTTGAGCTAAACACCTATTCAGATGAATGTCGGCATCATGATTGGGGTTCTAAACTATGGGACTTTTATCATAATGGGATAACTGTATCAACATCAGGCAGTGACGAATATTATCACGTTCGTGATGATTATGGTACATATCTTGATAATTACGGCTGTTATCTGGTGAATGAAGAAGCTGAACAAATTCTTTATGATAAAATTTCATCTGTAGTTAGAGATGTCAAGGTATCATGTTTCCCGAGGGATTTACAAAGCAAAGAATTACCTGCTTTTATGACGGCAGAAGAATATCTTGCTAATGCTGGCAAATGGTTATGTATAGTAATATGTGGAGAGGGGGAAAATGCAGAGAAGGATTATCGAAAAATATGTGATGCATTGGGCAAAGAAAGCGGTCAAGGTTGTATGACAATTCATTATCTTGATGAGGAAACATATAACAATATTGATATGGCAAACCGTAATGTTATCATTTATAATGAAAATTATAATCGTAAACTGGAGTTTGATGTTTATACAGGCGAGCCGATGTTTATTACACCGGGGACAAAATAAAATGAAATAATTAAATTCAGCAAACATTATAGGAAACCTCTAAAAACCTCCCTCACGGCAAATTTTCTACGACTTTGCGCATCTTCTGCGTTAGCGAAACTTGAAATACATTCGGAATGTATTCCGTAGTATTACACTGCGTTTCGCTGCCTTGAAGCTGCGCAAAGTCCCAACGAAAATTTGCGAATAATACAAAGTATTATTTTGTTTCGGTTTTTTAAGAACCCCTTATTTAGGTGGGACGGACAGAATATCCGCCCCATTTTTTACAAAATAATTACGCATTAAGCATTAAGAATTACGCATTAAATACCCCCTCTTGACAAAAGCCTATTTATGTGATATACTTTGTAGGCGAAGAAAGGGAGGGACACTCCAATGAAGGTCGTACCATATTCAGAGGAATACAAAAATGAATTTATCGAAATGAATAAGCGCTGGATAACCGAGATGTTCAGGCTTGAGGACGAGGATATCGCTGTGCTGAACAATATTGACGGGATAGTCGCAAAAGGCGGCGAGGTCTGTTTCACACTCTCCGATGAGGGTGAAGTTATGTCCTGCTGTATGCTTGAACCGCACGGGGACGAGTGGGAGATCGCAAAGTTCGCAACGAAGCCCGAGTTCGGCGGAAAGGGCGCAGGAAAGCTCTGCCTTGATGCCTGCATAGAAAAGGCTCGCGAAAAGGGAATAGAAAAGCTTCTCATCGTTTCAAACACAAAATGCCATGCCGCACTTTCGCTCTACAGAAAAGCAGGCTTCAAGGAGATACCCGTTGACAAGAGCTTTTTTAAATATGACAGAGGAAATATTGCTTTTGAAATGTACCTATGATAGAGAAATTCGGAATATCATTTTTGCTCCGCAAATTCACGATAAACTCCGATTTTTCTGTCCCGAAATGTGTCAGCGTTTTTTGGCATACATATTGTTTTTGTAAAAAAGAACCTGTTTTCATAGAATTCAAAATCTTTGAAAACAGGTTCTTTTATTTATTATGAAACGTCTTGCGGCGCAGGACGGACAATTCGTCCGCTACAAATTTTTGTGTCCGTTTTTGCGCTCAAATCGTGCGAATCAGTTGGGCGGATATAGGATCCGTCCCTGCGGAATTTGAAGTTTTGCTGCAAATTTGCGGAACAAAAAATTACGCATTAAAATAGTAGTTGAGCAAAAGATCAACGAACCGTCCGTAGGACTTTACGCCGTCCGAAACGCCGTTGAGCCGCAGGCTCGTTTCCATTGCCTTGTCGGAAACGACGGACATCGCCGTGCCGAGCTTGGTTTCCTTTGCCTCGCGGAATATCCTGCCCTTTTCGACAAGATCGTGAACAACGTTATCGTTCGCCGCAGAGAAAAGCGCAGCCTTGTCCTCGTCGGAGACAGAAGCTTCGCTGTAGACCTTTGAACGCAGATAGGACAGCGCGGACATATATCCCGAATAGACAAGCTCGGGCGAGCCGCTTTCAATGCAGGCAAGATATGAGATAAAGTTCGCTTCGTCCTCCTTTATCCAGCCTTTGAGGTGCGCAAACTCGTGGCATATCGTTTCGGGCAGTTCGGAGTTATACATATCTTTATTATAGTTCGCTTCAAGGCTGAACGGAAAATATATCCCAAGCAGGTCAAAGTGCGTCATCACGTCCGAGCATAAAATTCCTTTCGGGTCGGGATAATATCCCGAGAGGGTGGGATATTCGGACGAAATGTTCAGCATTGCCGCCTTTGATTCGGCGTAAACATCACAGGTGATGAGCATATTCCCGTTCTCATCACGCTCGATAAGAGCTTCGGCTTCGTTGCATTTTTCGGTTATTGTCATTGCGAGTGAATAAAGCTCGTCAGCGGTGAATTTCTCCTCACCGATGCCGTAAACCGATGCAAAGCTGCTGCAGCGGTACATTATAAAGCAGTTGAGCGTTTCGGTAAGCATCACGAATGTAACTATCCACAGGACGATGAGCGAGCAGACAACGGAATTTTTCCTGCGCCTGTCTTTTCTTCGTATCATAAGAATTACATAGACCGCAATGAGCGAGATTCCGCCCAATAAGGCTATCATTATCATCAGTTCGCCGAGAGAGAACGGCAGAGCGCCGCTTATCCTGCCGAAAACCGCCTGCAGCTTTGAAAAAACTTTGTTGCGGTAGCCGTCCGCAAATGCCGCCGATCTCCTTGAAACGGCAAAAAGCACGGCACAAACTGCGAGAATGACTGCGATGATGATATATTGCACAAGATATTTTTTTGACAAAGCTTTTTTCATATCGATCTACCAAAATTATATGTATGGTCTTTTAAAAAGGAATATTTTATGATATAATTTTAGCAGATGAGAAAAACATTGTCAATCATTTTGACAGCGGTAATTTATACCAAACACCATTTAAAATTTGGAAAAAATCAAGCCGACAATCTTGGATATATGTGATTTCGGCGCAGATTTTTTCCTGTATTTTATTGGTGTTTAGTATTATTCCTGCTCAAAGTTGAGAACGCTGCGCTTTGTGAACATAAGGAACAGACCCACGGGAACGAACAGCAAAAGAAGTTCAACGTCCTCAGCGAAGAGAACAGCCGCAGTCGGAACGACAGCCGCAGCCAGACCATAGAGTTTCTGTTTGAGCATATTGCGGCGGTGGGCGCAGTTCACAAGAGTGATATCCGGGCGTTCGGGATCGTATGATGGAAGCTTTTTGGCAGTTGAATTGAAGTGTGTCATAATATTTCCCCTTTTCATTTTTACGCTGAATTTTGATCTTTATTTTTAGCACAAATGTTCAGCACTTTTGTTCTGTTTTATATTATAGAACAAACGTATCATTTTGTCAAGGGGTTTTGATAAAAAATTTGTTCGATTTATTTTTCTGTCCGATTTATGGTACAGCTTGCGAAAATAGAAGAAGTTTTTAATACATTGAGTATAAAAATTTTATTTTTGACAGTATTATGCACCTATGCTTGATAAATCTTTAACAAAAAATTGAAAGGAGAACGCCGTGAAAGCAGTTATACTTTACCTGAACGAAGAAAAGCCGTTCGCGGAATACAGCCAACTTTTGCCGCTGATATCGCAGGGGCGGCAGGAACGCATCGCCAAAATGGCTGTAAACGGCGACAAAATCCGCTCGCTTTTTGCCGAGCTGCTTATACGGTATGAAGTGTCCGAACAGCTTGGGGCTGACTTCAACCTGCTTGAATTCGGGCAAAATGAGTTCGGCAAGCCTTTTATTATCGGAAAAAACGGCTATGATTTTTCCGTTTCACATTCGGCCCGTGCGGTCGCATTTGCAGGTGTGAGTTCCCGTATCGGGGTCGATATTGAGCGCATAAGACGGCGAAAAAGCGGCTTTTCGGAGCGTTTTTTTGCCGAAAATGAAATAAAATTTATCGAAGAAAGCGAAACTCCCGATGAAGCTTTTTTTGAGATATGGACGAAAAAAGAGGCTTACTCAAAAATGCTCGGGAAAGGTCTTGCGGCAGGATTCAGCTCGTTCGATGTGACAGGAAACGCGCTTGACTGCAAATTTTTCACGAAAATAACGAACGGTTATGCTTTTTCAGTGTGTGAAGAGAAAATTTCTGCTTTGCCCGAAACGGAAGAGCTTTCCGAAGAGAAATTTTTGCAGAAGCTTGCGGAGTTTCTTAACTTTACTTTATATTAATAGAATATTTACAAAATATCCTCTTTTGTGACGGGTTTTGACCGTACAATAAGAAAAGAGTAACATAAAATACTCATATTATTCAAAAATCCCACACCAAGGAAACGGCTGTTTTGGTTTTGAGCTGTTTTTCTGACATTGACAAATACATTTTTTCAAGGAGGACAACACAATGAAAACAAAAGCGATAATTTCGGCGGCATTATGCTCACTTCTTCTCACTGCCTGCGGAAGTATGGCAACCGACAAGACGGCTAACACGGCTTCAGATTATGAGTACAGCTATGAAACATCGGCGAGCAATGCTGAATACTATAATTATGATGAAAGTCTCGATTCGGCAGGTGGTACGGCGCTGGCGGACGGAAGTGACGGCGAAAACAGTACACTTTCCGCCGAGCAGATAAAAAAGGAAATGCTTGTTTACACCTGCAATATGACCGTCGATGTGCTTGAATTCGACGACGCTGTTGCAAAGTTCAAGGAGAGCCTTGACAGCTACGGCGGCTTCGTCGAGAGCGAAAACTTTAATGACGGCGGACAGGATGACAGATGGTATTATGTCGATGACTATATGGAAAAATGGCGCACATATTCCGCAACGGTACGTGTGCCGAGTGCAGACTATGAGGAATTCTGCAATAATGCGGCTACGCTCGGTGACCTTCGCAGAAAAAATTCTTCCGTTGAGAATTTGAGCAGCGAATACTATGACCTTTCCACAACGCTTGAAATTTACGAGGCAAAGGAAGAACGCTACATAGCTCTGCTTGCGACTATAACCGAGGACGCTTATGCCGTTTCGGTCGAAAGGGAGCTTACCGATCTTCAGGTCGAGATTGCAAAGATAAAGTCAAGAATGAACGAGATCAAGACCGATGTTGCGTATTCCTTCGTCAACATCACGATAAACGAAGTCAAGGAATACACCGCCGAACCCGTCAAGACGGATACGTTCGGTCAAAGGCTTGCGAATACGCTGTCCGAAACGGGAAGCGGATTCCTCATTTTCCTCGAAGACCTGCTGTTCTTCATAATTGCGGTGTTCCCGTATCTTATTCTTATAGGAATAATTGTTTTTGTTGTTATTTTCATAATAAAGAAAACGAAGAAGAGAAAAGCGCTCAAGGCTTCTGCAAAAGCCGAGCCTGCGCCTGTCGGGGAAGTTAAGGACGATACGAAAAAAGAGTAAATAATTATGTTAGCCGTTTCCGATTTTGGTCGGAAACGGCTTTTAATTTTCTTGACAATTTATGTCGGTTTATGATATAATCATTTTAGTTTTGATAATTTGGAAAAGTCTGCGGTTTTATACGAATATCAGGTGCAGATCTTCCCGTTGGAGGAAAAAATGAGCGATAAGAACATTTCCGGCGAGGGCAATGACAGGACAAAGCCTCAAAAATCGGGACATCTTGGCTTCAGCATTATATTTGTGCTTCTTCTGACGCTGCTTTTTATTGCAGTCTATACTTTTATCCTGCAGAGCAGCTACAGTGACAGTATGCTCCGTGCGAATGTTGAATGGAACAGCCGCTGCTCCGATGCGATACATAGGCTTGTTTCAAACAAATTCACGCGCGAGGATTATGAAAACATAAACACTGTCGATGATATGGAAACCGACCGATACAAGGAACTTCAGCAGACGCTCAACGAGCTCCGCACGCTCAATTCCACGCGATATCTTTATACTGCAAAGCGGGGAGATGACGGCAGGCTCATCTATCTTATCGACGGACTTGACCTCGATGCGGAGGATTTCGCTTATCCCGGCACATATATTGAAGAGGAAATGATACCGTATATCGATGCGGCACTTTCGGGCGAAACTATCTATTCGCAGGAGATAATGGACACGACCTGGGGACATATCTTCACCGCCTGCTATCCCGTTCGTGAGGCAGGTTCGGACGAGATAATCGGTGCGCTCTGCATGGAAATGGATATGGAAAACAGCTATGTTTTCCTCAATGAAAACAAGCAGGCAACCATAAAGATCGCCGTTATCGCCATTGCGGTAGCGGTGCTTATGGCTGTGTGTGTTTATATCGGTCTGAGAAAGCAGAGAATACACGAGAAAGAGCATCAGCAAATGCTCAACGATGCCGCTGTTGCCGCAGAAGCCGCAAACAAAGCGAAATCGACTTTCCTTTTTAATATGAGTCATGATATCCGAACACCGATGAACGCGATAATCGGATATGCGGAGCTTGCAGGCAGAAATATGAACGATGCGGGAAAGCTCGGCGGCTATCTTGTAAAGATCCAAGTCTGCGGAAAGAAAATGCTCTCACTCCTTGACAATGTGCTTGAACTTTCCCGAATCGAAAGCGGAAAGGTCACTATCGAGGAAAGTCCCGTAAAATCGGGCAGTGTCTTTGACGACTGTATGCTTATGATACGCGCCGAAGCGGACAAAAAGCATCAGCTCATAACGATTTCAAAGGATATAATCAGTCCGTATATTTTCTTCGATACGGCAAGAGTTACCGAAATAGTGCTGAATCTTGTCAGCAATGCAATAAAATATACTCCCGAGGGCGGAAAGATACACTGCTCGATAAAGCAGTATCCTCACCCCGACGAGGGCTGGGTGTATCAGGAATTCTCGGTCGAGGACAACGGCATAGGAATGTCCGAGGAGTTCCAGAAGCATATATATGAATCGTTCGCAAGGGAGCGCTCGTCAACGCTGAGCGGCATTGAGGGAACGGGTCTTGGAATGGGCATCGTAAAGAACCTTGTTGACCTTATGAACGGAACTATCAGCATAAAGAGCAGGGTCGGCGAGGGTTCGACATTTACGTTCCGTATCCCGTGCCGGGTCGCAAGCTATGAAGATACCCAGCCGAAGCGCGCAGCCGCAAGCTTTGACGAAAATAAGATAAAGGGCAAGAGGATACTTCTTGCCGAGGATAACGACCTCAACGCAGAAATAGCAACAGAGCTTCTCACGCAGGAGGGATTTGAGGTTGACCGCGCAGAGGACGGCGTAAAATGCTTTGAACTGCTCGAAAAAGCACCGTCAGGGCATTATGCGATAATACTTATGGATATTCAGATGCCCGTACTGGACGGTTACGGCGCAACAGCAAATATAAGGAAAATGCCAAACCCCGAAAAGGCGGATATCCCGATAATCGCAATGACGGCGAATGCCTTTGCGGAGGACAGAAAGCGCGCACTGGACGTTGGAATGAACGACCACATCGCAAAGCCGATAGATATGAATGTCCTTATACCGACTTTGGAGAAATACCTTTAATACAAATTATGAATTCGGAATTATCTTTGTTTCGTTAATTTGCGGCAAAACTCCAAATCCCGTGGGGTACGGGCTGCCCGTCCTGTGCCGCAAGGCGATTTATAAAAAAACTGTTTTCAAAGATTTTTGATTCTATGAAAACAGGTTTTTTTATTCTGATTCCGATCGTTCTATAGACAGAAGAAAAGATTTGTCAAGTTTTAAACTATATCGTCCATTTATAAAAAATTCATACATAGACTACTGTACATTTACATAAAAAACTGTATGTTGCAGTATAATAAAGGAGTAAAGTTGTTACTTTTATTTCCAAAATTTGCTGTTTTTGTGCATTGCAGAAATACCCGGTTTTTTGCAATTATCGGCTCCTGCAAAGAAACATTTGTATTTACAGAAAAAGGAGAAATGATCGACGATGTGTTCTGATTTTCAATTGACAATGAAACAAGCACTTGCAGAGGTCGAGCAGTACAAGCAGGTCTTTACATCGGTATTTATGCTGGACGAGGGATCTGTAAGCAGCGGTGAATCCGCACAGATTAGAAGAGAAATGCAGACAGACCATAGATTCACGGACAAGCTCATAGATACTGTTATCGAGGTATGCCGTGCTGCGCTCGCAGGCAAAGCTGTGCTTTCAAAGCTTGTTTTTTCCGATACGGAGATCTACCAGATCACCGCAAGATATATCACCGCGGACGGCAAACCATATATAATCGGTATGGTAAAGTCCATCGACCTGAGCGACAGCCTTGTGCTTGACGGCGAAAACCACAGCGGTTTTGCAGGAAAACTGGCATCATATCACGAAAATATGTATAAAGATATCCTCACGAATGTCTATAACAGACGCTATTATGAGGAACAGCTCAAATCCAACCGTATGTCGGCAGGCGTTGCGGTCATTGACCTTGACGGGTTTGACCTTTATAACAGCACCTATGGTCACGATACGGGCGATCTTGTGCTTGCGGCGGTCGCAGAAACGATAGAGGACTGCATTTCGCCCGATGATACCCTTATACGTTACGGCGGCGATGAATTTCTGCTCATTATCCCCGATGCGAACGATGAAGCTTTCACGGGAATACTCGAAAATATAAGAGAGCGCGTTAAGACCGCAAATGTACCGAACTATTCGTGGATACATATCACAGCGAGCATCGGCGGACTTATCTCGGACGGCGAAGCGCTCGGAAATTCCGTACTTGCAGCGGAAAACCTTATTTTACGTGCAAAGAACCGCAAGGATATCGTTCTTACCGATAAATCAAACGAATCCTCTCTTCTCGAGGGCAAGCCGGAAGTGCTTATCGTTGACGATTCGGAGATGAACCGCGAGCTGCTTGCCGAAATGCTCGGAAGTGAATATAAAATAACCGAAGCCGAGAACGGCGAGGAGTGTATGGCTGCGCTCAAACAGCGCGGAACAGGCATTTCGCTAATACTTCTCGATATCGTTATGCCCGTAGCGGACGGTTTCGATGTACTTGATTATATGACCTCTACGCACAGGATAGAGGATATCCCCGTAATTATGATCTCGAGCGAAAATTCCGAAGAGACTGTCAGAAAAGCGTATGAGTTCGGCGTTACCGACTATATAAGCCGTCCTTTCGATACAAGAGTTGTCTGCCGGCGCGTTGCGAACACGATAAAGCTTTACTCAAAGCAGAAAAACCTTACAAAACTCGTTACCGAGCAGGTAAACGAAAAGGAAAAGAACAACCGAATGATGATCCGTATCCTCAGCCAGATCGTTGAATTCAGAAACGGCGAGAGCGGAAGCCACGTTCTTCATATCGAAAAGCTCACCGAGATGCTTATGAAGCAGCTTCTCCGCAAGACGGACAGGTATCAGATCGATCCGCAGATGCAGGAGCTTATCCCGACTGCTTCGGCACTCCACGATATCGGCAAGATCGGCATCGAGGAAAAGATACTCAACAAGCCGGGCAAGCTCACTCCCGAAGAATTCGAGATAATGAAGAAGCACTCGGTCATAGGTGAATCTATCCTCACAAGCACGGCTGCAAACATGAACGAACCGCTGATAAAGGTCGCAAGCCAGATTTGCAGGTGGCACCATGAAAGATATGACGGAAAAGGCTATCCCGACGGACTTAAAGGAGACGAGATACCCATTTCGGCTCAGATAGTTTCACTCGCAGATGTTTATGACGCTCTCACAAGCGAGCGCGTTTATAAGAAAGCTTTCTCTCACGAAAAAACTATGGAAATGATACAGGCAGGTCAGTGCGGAGTGTTCAATCCGATACTCATCGAATGTCTTGTTGATATTCAGGAAGATGTAAAGAGGGAACTGCTTTCCGATAAAACAGGGGAATCGCAGCCCGTCGGACTTGGACTCTGACTTAATTCAAAGGAGAAAATTAATGGATATCAGGGAATGCTATGCAGAGATGAACGCCGATTTTGAAGAGGTGGCAAGAAGATTCGGAAGTGAGGCAATGGTGAAGAAATTTGCCGTTAAGTTCCTCAAGGATTCTTCTTATGAGAATTTGTGCAAAGGACTTGCCGAAAAGAACGGAGAGGAAGCTTTCCGTGCGGCTCATACTCTCAAAGGAACGTGTGCAAATCTCGGCTTCAGCGCTCTTTACACCGCTTCGGCTGAGCTTACCGAAAAGCTCAGAGGAAGAAGCACCGAGGGTTCGGAGGAGCTCTTTGAAAAGGTAAAGGAACAGTACGGCATAACTATTGCCGCTTTGAGCAGGTTTGAAAGCGAAAACTGCTAAATAAGCGAGCCCTAACTTAACAGGGGAGGGTATCCGAAATGCTGGACGTTTTATTCGAGGACGAACTGAAAGAGCTTCTTGCCTAGAATGGCAGCGAAGCCGGTGAAATTCTCATAGCAAAGGGTGTGCAGCTTGAAAAAGGCTGCGACGGCAGCTATGACGTGACGAAAGCATACAATATGATAATGTACGGCGAATGCGGCGCATTTTCATCTGTCATTCTTGACTGCCTTTCCAAGAGCAGAGAAAAGCTTGAAGCATTGTATGCTCTCTCGGGTCAGCAGGAACAACAGAACTAATACTACCTCCGCATAATACAAAACTTATGCGGAGTTTCTATTTAAAAAAGGGGAAATATTATGAAAGATCTCAGCAAAAAAACCGCAGCGGCAGTCGTTCTTGCCGCACTTCTCACAGGCTGCGCATCGGACGGCGCAAAGAACTATGACAAGCTTCTCGACAAGGATTCACCTGTCGGGATAACGATATGGCACTACTATACGGGAATTCAGCAGACGCAGCTTGACGAAATGGTGCTGGAATTCAACAACACTGTCGGCGCTGAAAAGGGCATCGCAGTTGAAGCACTTTCCAAAAATTCCATAAGAGAGCTTTCCGACAGCGTTGTTGCCTCGGTGAACGGCGATGCAGGTGCGGAAAAGCTCCCGAATATCTTCGGAACTTATGCCGAAACAGCATATATCGTTGACGAAAAGGGTCAGCTTGCCGACCTTTCTCCGTATTTCACCGATGAAGAACAGAGCGAATATGTCGATGCTTACATAGACGAGGGAAGAATTTCCCAAAAAGACGTTCTGAAAATTTTCCCCGTTGCAAAAAGTACGGAAATAATGATGATAAACGTTACCGACTGGCAGAAATTTGCCGATGCGGAGAATGTTTCCTACGACGATCTCTCGACTTGGGAGGGCGTTGCAAAGGTCGCAGAAAAATACTATAACTATACAGATGCGCTCACACCCGATGTCCCGAATGACGGAAAAGCATTTTTCGGACGTGATTCTATCGCTAATTATATGGTGATAGGAGCAAAGCAGCTCGGTCACGAGTTCGCCAAGGTCGGCGATGACGGAAAAGTCACTGTCGAAGCCGACAAGAACACCCTCCGCAGACTTTGGGACAACTACTATGTTCCTTATGTAAAGGGATATTATGCCGCAAAGAGCCGTTTCCGCAGTGACGATATGAAAACGGGCGCAATAATCGCAATGGTATGCTCGAATTCGGCGGCTTCCTATTGCCCCGATGAAGTGACTGTCAATGATGATACTACATATCCTATCGATATTGCCGTTCTTAACGTGCCGAACTTCGAGGGCAGTGACCCATGCATCGTTCAGCAGGGTGCAGGAATGGCTGTTGCAAAGTCGGACGAAAAGACCGAATATGCCTGCTCGGTATTCCTCAAATGGTTCACCGATGAGCAGAGAAATATCGAATTTGCCGTAAATTCGGGTTATCTGCCCGTTAAAAAGAGTGCGAACGATATTGACAAGATACTTTCCTACAACAGCGATATAAGCGAAAATATGAAAGATACATTTGAGACTGCTATCGGTGAGATAAACAGCTATTCGCTCTATACAGCACCTCCGTATGAGGATTCGGCAGATGTCCGTGCATATATTGAAAATGCAGTCATCGATACCGCCGAAAGCGCCTACGAAGAGGCTTGGAACAGAATAAACGCAGGTGAAGCTTATGCCGATGTCACTGCGGAATATACAAGCGATGAAGCATTTGAAAAATGGTATGCAGACTTTGAAAACGGTCTTAATGCGATCACAGGGAATTGATATGTATGAATAAAAATAAAGCCTTATCACGGGGTAAACGTGTGAAAGAGCGTCCGCTGATCTCGAAGATAATGCTGTCGATGATACTGCTCGGACTGCTTGAGGTAACGATATTCGGGATAATAATGCTCGCGAGCGGAGAGCTTAGCTATATAAGAAAATACTGCTATAATCTGCTCACGGAAAAGACCGAGAACCGCGCGAGCTATGTGGAATACACGCTCACGCAGAAGACTCCGCTCGTTTACGAAGCGGCGCTGAAGATAAATGAAATTACGGAAAGCTATCTCGATGAGAGCGGCCTTTCGCTCGATGCTCTTAAAACAGATAAAAAAGTCAATAAGGAAATATCGGCGCGTTCGGCTGAAACGCTTATCTCGCTCATAAGGCGCGATATGGTGAATGACGCGTTCATTATCCTCGATACCGGCGAGCTTTACAGCAGTGACAACGGAGAAGTCCGTGCAGGCATTTATCTCCGTGATACCGATGTTTACACGAACAGCACCAACGACTACAAGGATATATACCTTGAAATGGGAAGTTACGAGCTTGCGTATTCGCTCGGAACGCCGCTCGATTCCGAATGGTCGCCGCATCTGGTGATGAATTCGGACAATGATCACAGCTTCTATACAGTGCCGATGGAAACCTATCCGGCAAATTCACGACAGCCGATATATAACCTCGGTTACTGGAGCGGTCTGTCGAAGATATCGCTTTCGGCAAGCAAGAGCCTTAAATATACGCTTCCGCTCGTCACTTCGGACGGCGAGGTCTACGGCGTTGTCGGCATTGGACTTATGGAGAAAAGTCTCCTTGCGAATATGCCTGCAAACGACTTTTTCAGCACCTCCGCCTGCTATATGATAGGAAAGGATATCGAGGGCAATGGCATTTATGAGCCGATAATCCATTCGGGTGCGATTTACAACCGACTTGTCACTTCGCAAACCGTCTTTGACGAAAACGCCGAATCGGATAACAGCGTTTACCGCTTCAATATTGACGGGAAGAGCTATTCGCTCGGCTCAATACACAGAATGACGCTCTACAACTCGGGTTCGCCGTATATAAATCAGCACTGGGCGCTCGTTTCGGCGGCACGCACTTCGAGCGTTATGAGCATTCACGACTTCCTTATGAAAGTCTTTATCATTTCCGTTATTATAACGATCGTCTGCTGTATAATCTTCTCCGTTTACACGGGCAAAAGGATAAGCGACCCTGTTACGAAGATGATAACGGCCCTTGACAATGTGCAGGACGATATGGATTCCGTTCTCACGTTCGGACAGACGGGAATTTCCGAGATAGACAAGCTTGCGCTCTCCATAATCCGACTTCAGGTCAATGCGAACGAGTACGCTTCGCGAATCTCAAAGATAATCACCCTCACCGACAGCAGCATCGGTATCTTTATGCTCCATTTGAACGATCATACCGTCTATGTCAGCGAGAGCCTTACCGACATTCTCGGCTTTGATGATATCCCGCACAAGGATATTGTTATTTCGGAGGAAAAATTCTACGAACAGCTAAGGTGGATCGACAAAGAGCAGAAAGCTCTTGACCTTAGATTTGACACCGATTCGCCCGAGGCTATGAAAAATCTCAAATCGGGAAAAATCATTGAGATAAGAAGCGAAAGGGACGGCGTTGAAACCTGGTTCAAGTTCACGATATCCGTGCTTAACGATGATATTATCGGACTTGTTCAGGATATAACCGAAAACGTCACCGAGAAAAAGCAGATCGCACAGCATAAGGACGATGAATACACGGAAAAGCTCGTTAAGGCGAACAAAGCGCTCCGCGATGCTTATTTCAACGCAAGGCGCGCTGACAACGCAAAGACGGACTTCCTTTCAAGAATGAGCCACGATATCAGAACCCCGATGAACGCTATCATCGGTATGACCGTTATTGCGAACTCACACCTTGACGATAAGGAAAAGGTCGTGGACTGCCTTGACAAGATCTCCGTTTCGGGCAACTATCTGCTTTCGATAATAAACGATGTTCTCGATATGAGCAAGATCGAATCGGGCAAATTTACCCTTAACGAAGAAAATATCAACCTATGCAAAATGCTTGACGGCTTTATGGATATAGTCAAGCCTGCGGCAAAGGAAAAGCACCACACGCTCACGCTTAACAAGCACGATATCGTCCACGAAAATATCGTCGGCGACAGTCTGCGTTTACAGCAGATGTTCGTAAATATCGTCAGCAACTCGATAAAATATACCAACGACGGCGGAAATATCTCAATAGATGTCACCGAAAAAGCGGTCGGAAACAAGAACGTCGGCTGTTATGAATTCGTGTTTAAGGATAACGGCATGGGAATGTCGGAAGAATTCCTGAAAAATATCTTTGAGCCGTTTGAACGTGCCGAGGACGAACGCGTCGGCAAACAGCAGGGAACGGGTCTTGGAATGGCGATAACCTATAACCTCGTCAAGATGATGAACGGCGAGATTCACGTTGACAGTAAGCTCGGAGAGGGTTCTGAGTTTGTCGTAACGCTTTTCTTCAAGATAGGAAACAGCGAAACCGAGCAGGTCTCAGCCTCTTCCGATAACGGCGTAAAGGAACTCCAAAGCGCAGATTACAGCGGCGAGAGGATACTCCTCGTCGATGATAACGAGCTTAACCTCGAGATCGCAGAGGAGCTTCTCAAAATGACGGGACTTACCGTGGAGAAAGCCACGAACGGACTTGAAGCAGTCGAAAAATTCAGAAATTCGGGGCAGGGCTTCTATAAGCTGATATTTATGGATATACAGATGCCTGTGATGAACGGCTATGAGGCAACAGAAACGATAAGAAAGCTCGAACGTCCCGATGCGCAGACAATACCGATAATAGCAATGACAGCAGACGCATTCGCCGAGGACGTAAAAAAAGCGCATAACGCAGGAATGAACGGGCATATCGCAAAGCCGCTCGATATCGGTAAGCTTGCGGCAGTTTTGAAAAAATGGCTGCAATACTAATACTATTTTTTAATCAAAGTGTAGACAAAAAATCTGCGCAAAAGCCATATAAACCTGTTTATACTAAACACCATTTAAAATTTGGAAAAAATCAAGCCGACAATCTTGGATATATGCGATTTCGGCGCAGATTTTTTCCTGTATTTTATTGGTGTTTAGTATTAGAATTATTTATACAAAAGAACCGAGCAGTTCGAAAATGAACTGCTCGGTTCGATTTTATTTTGCGATATAGGGGAACTTATGGAGTAGTTTTGCTTATAGGTTTACCGTTAAGTGTACCGTTTATGACAGATGCGTATGAATCTAAATATACTCCGTAAGTCGGTGAACCGTCCTTGTTTTTTGGCGAAGTGAATTTAAGTGTCTTCTGATCTGCCTTTTGGATAGTCAGATCTCCGCCAAATTTAAGATCACAGGTAAGGGTAATATCACTTGATACTGTAATAGTGACCATTTTTCCCAAACTTGATGATGATAACTTTATCGATTTGCACTTGCCCTTTGCGGGGAGTGCAAGCTTTGGAATGGTGTATTCATCCATATTAAGATCAAGGTTGTATTCTCCCTTTGCGTCATTCAGTCTTGTAATGTCGGCAATTGCGCTTGCGATCGAATCATAAGCACGGGTGATATAGCTGTTGTATTCACGCATCTCAACATAATTCATCGATGATTTATCAACTGCAACAAGCATTTTGCCCGAGCGGACTGCTGCAAGCTCTTTGTCATTGGTGATAACCACTGAACCTGCGATGTAGTCGCCCTTGATCGTTGCGATCCGGTCGCCTGCCTTAACTCCGTCGACCTTTACGTTGATTCCTCCTATGATATTGGTAAGGACAACGTTCTTTCCGATGGAAACAGGATAGCAGAGTGTACCGCCGTCATTGAAAGCATATACTGCTGTGAATCCCGACGACTTACCGGTCAGAGTTACATCATCGACAAGGTGGAAGATCCGTACATTGATTTTTCCGCTTACGGTCATTGGGTCATTGATCTTAACAGAACCCTTGCCGTTGAAGTTTGTGAACTGGCTTACCTCGCCATTGTAGGAGATATGCGAACCTTCATCAGCATTGAGGGAATAAGTGCCAAGATTTACGCTCATAGCAACGGGATTTCCGTTTCTATCGACCTTGTTCAAGGTGATATTTTCGAGTGAAAGACTGCCTGTGAGAGTAATATCCTTGGTCGTGGTGAGCTTTACAGGTTCAGTGCCTGCGCTTTCACCGACATAAGTGAGTCCGCCGTAGGTCTTTGCCTTAGGAAGAACGAAGGTATCGTCCTTGGTCACAGTAACTTTATATGTGAGGGAGGTATCCTTTATTCTTGAAATGTCGTTCATTGCACTTGCAAGTGAATCATAGGTTCTTTCAAAGGTAATTCCGTCGGAAACGCATACTTCAACCGACACAACATTTTCTTCCTTGACAGCCTTAAGGTTATTGCCCGAACGGACGATCTTAAGGTCACTGCCGTTTACAATTACTGCGTCCTTGGTATAATTGCCTGTGATGGAAGCAACGATCGAATTTTCTTCGAGATCGAAATCTTTTTCGCCGTCCTTGATAACAAGTTCAAGCTGACCTGTAACGTTTGTGAACTTAACGTTCTTAGCGATGGACTTGTCATAAATAAGCTTTCCGTTCAGAGATCCGATACTGCCTGCAAATGATGCCTTTGAACCAAACAGCGTTACATTGCTGCCATTGAGGAGAGCAAGCGTTGTGCCGTTTACCTTGCCTGAAATTTCAGTATCAGAGTTTATGTATAATTGACCTGCACCACTGATATTTGCAAACTGATTTACAAGCTTTGTGCCATTTTCTACGTTCTTTGCAGAAACAGAGCCGTTAACTGTCAGTGAATATTTGCCGACATTTACGCCGAGAGCAATAACATCGCTGCCCTTGATCTTGTTGAGAGCGATAGATTTGTCCAGAACGAGATCGCCTGTGAGTGCAAGGTCGCCTGTAATATTGATCTCGATCGGTTCATCTGAATTTTCATCCGCACTCTTATAGGTAAGTGTATTATACTTGCCTGCGGAAGGAAGCGGAAGCTTTGCAACAGCCTTGGGGAACATATCCTGTGTCAGATAGATATCAACATCATCGTTCTTGCTGCCCGTTGCGCTGATCTCCTTGATAGCATCATCAAGGCTCTTGTAGTAGGCTTTATTTTCGTTCACTTCAACGGTAACAAGACCTGCCGTTGCCTTGGGCTTTGCGATAAGGTTCTTGCCGTCCTTGATGATATAGTAGCTGTCTGCCTCTGTGAGATTGTCATTCGAGGGGACGAACTGATCTGCGTATGGACCTGCGATAGTACCGAGGATCAAGTCCTCAGTGATCTCTGCTGTTTTCTCCGTTTTGGGGTCAACAAGAACGAAATTGATCTTTCCGGAGTCTTTGTCAAAGCCGCTCTTGCCGATAACGAGAGCGTTTTTGCCCTTAGCCTGCTGCTTAACAACGAGTACAGTATCATCCAATGCGAATATTTCGCCTGCGTTAAGGATACCGCCTACTGAGAGGGAGCTGTTGTTTTCCAATTCGAGCAGTTTCTTTACGGTAAGGTTGCCTGTAATGTTTACGGTAGTCGTCGGAGCGGTTTTTCCGTCCCATGCTGCGCCCATAGCCGCATAGCCTAACATTCCGCTTTCACTGTTAGCCCAGACCATTACGGAATTTGCAGTCACTGCACCAACAGTAGTGCCTGTGAGTTGAACCTCGTCGCTTGAAGTAATGCTCTTGATATTTGCTTTTACATATTCAAGCTGAAGCGAATTCCTGCCTGCCGCAATTGTGAAGTCGGTAGGCTTGAATTCCTTACCTGACTTTTTCTGTGCATCGAGCTTGATGTTGTTGAATATTGTAAAGCCTGTGAGAGTGATATTTCCTGTGAAGGTGATAGTCTTGACTGACTGCTCGCTTGAGAGGTTGAGCGAACTGTATGTCTTAGCCGCAGGCATCTTGAATACACCGTTCATATTGTAATTGTCAAGAAGAGTTACATGGTACTCATTGTCCTTCTGACCTGCCTTAGCGTTTGCGGCAATAGTGCTGAGAACGTCGCTCCACTGAGCATATACAGTCTCATTCATGCCGCCTTCGTCGTAGAGGGTCACGACCTTGAGCTTTTCTGCAAGAAGCTTTATGTCCGAGCCTACTCTTGCAAGAGTATAGTTTATTTCACCCTCGGGCATGCTGTTTTCGAATACCTCAACATTTGCAAAGCTTGCTGTCTTTGCAGTGAGAACGGTCTGTTCTGCGGAGAATGATACAATATTCTTTTCAACACGCTTGTAAATACGAATCTTGCTTGCATTGTTTTCTGCCGTGATATTGCCTGTTACTGTAATGGGCTTGAAATTATCATCGCCGTAGCATATAGATGTCATTATTGCTTCTTCTCCGGCAATTTCAATGTTCGTGAATGTCACGGAGTTGTTCTTTACAATTACAGTAGCGCTGTCGTTCAGCTTAAGTGTGGTCGCCTTGACTGTACCCAGGAGTTCAGCCTCGGTGCATTTATCAAATGCGATCGTGCCAAAGCCGCTGATGTCAGCCTTTACAGTGTTGTGCGCACCTTCGTTGAATGTAAGAACAGACTTTGCGCCGCCCTTTAAGGTTTTGAGCTTCTCTGAACAGAAATCACTGATGTCAAGGTTCTTGCTTGCTGTGATAGTGAAGTTCTTCGCTGCTGTCGATTCGATGCTGATATTGTTGAATGTTGTATTGATGGGAAGTGTAACGGAAGTTGCGTCTGTTGTGATAGTCTTTCCTCTTGGGCTGTAAACAGCTATGCTCTTAGCCTTTGCAGCTGTCGGGAATGTGAGCTTTTTGATCGTGACATCGTTGTTAAGATATACAACGTAATCGGTGTTCTTGTTATTCATCACTTTAAGAACGTCTTCCCACTTGTCGGCTGTAACTGTTACAGTCTTGTCGTTTTCCACATGGGAAACAGTAAAGTTTGATTCGATCCTTTCATTTACATCAAGCCTTACATAGAGTGGTTTATCTTCGATGCCGGTATCGTAGATATAGTTAACTCCTTCAGTATTTTCATCAAATGTAAGAACATTTCCGCTAAGGGTCACACCTTCATTTTCCTCACTAAGGGTCATTCTTGAAATATCAAATCCGCAGTAAGATAATTGGGTGAGGTCAAATGTATTGTTGATAAGGTTTATATCACATATCTGGTTAACTGCACTGAGATCTGTAAGGTGATCAAGTCCGGTGAGATCGATAGCAGCGATAGAATTATAGTTGATTCGCAATGATTCAAGATTTGTGTTCTTTGAAACATCGAGCTTTGTGAGTCTGCATTCAGCTGCGGAAAGCTTTAAAAGTGATGAAAGCTTATCAAGACCGACAAGTTCAATACCGTCATTTACGTCTATATAGAGTTCTTCAAGTTTTGCGTTCTTGGAAACATCGAGCTTACTGATGCCCGTTCTGTTTACATTAAGATAGGTAAGTTCGGGGCAGTTTGTAACGTCAATGCCGCTTGTAAGCTTATCGTCGGCAAGGTCAAGTTCCTTAAGATTCGGATTCTTGCTTACGTCAACGCTTGTTACCTGTGTGCTGAATATTTTGAGGATTTCAAGCTTTGGATATTTCGCTGCATCAAATTCCTTCAAGCCGGAAACATAGATATAAACTTCCTTAACGCCCTCGGGGAGTACAGCCTTTTCAAGTTTCGGACAATTTGCGCCAACAAAATCAGTAAGCTTTGTGCAGCTTGAAAGATCAATGGAGGTCACTGCTGTATTTCCGTCGATATTAACACCTCTAAGGTTAGTGAAGTATTCAATACCCTTAAAGTTATCGATCTGACGGTACTTATCATCTGCGTATGTCTGATCGGAATTGTTTTTATCGGGCTTGCTGAGGTTGATATCTTCAACCTTGCCGAGTTCCGCAGGTGTGAGGAGCTTATCGCCGTCAACGTCACACTTTCTTTCAACAAATTCACGGAATGTTGCGTTCGGAAAGTTAGTTTCATTGAGTGAAACGATGAGGCTCATATCAGCTTCAAGGCTGCGTACCGCTGTCAGTGTTGCATTTGTACCATGAATGTACATAGCACCGTTCTTGAGCGACTTTGCAGCATCTTCTGTGAGTATCAAAGTAATGCTGCCTGCGTCCTTAGGAAGGGATATGCCATAGCCGTCCTCAAACTGACCGGGATAAATATTCGATATATTTGTACCATTTGTGCCGTCTGCAACACATATAACAGGGTCGGTCTCCGAATTCGGATCATTTACTGTATATTCGATTGCAAGACGGCTGAACTTCTCTGCCTTGTCAAAACGGGGAAGAACAACTCTGTTGTCCCAGTTCCAGTCGCCAAGATCGGAACTGCCGCTCCAGAGCTCTGCATTTACCGACTCAAAGGAAGCTCTTCTGCTGGCTGTACATTCGATATCCGACCATTCGTATTTTATGGAGCAGTTATCAACAAAGTCCTTGAAGTTGTCGATAGTGATCTCCTCGGGAACGAATGTCAGATTGCCCTCAAACAAACCGCCGCTATTGCGTTTTAATGTCCAGCTGTAATCCTTGGCATTGGAAAGGATCTCCGTTACAGGATCAGAGATCTTGTGGGCAGGAACTGTGATAGAAACATCGGTAACTGTAATGCCATTACCGCTGAGTTTGAAGCCATTCTCAGCAACAGTCTTTGCAGTTGTCTCATCGAGTGTTGCTTCAAAGGTAGCTGCGGACGCATCAAAAGCCGCACCGCCCGACAGTGATGCATCGTTTGCGTCTACGATGTCAAGCGCAGCATCATCAGCAGAATCTACTGTATATGTTACAGTGATCCTGCTGCCGTCTATGGCATCTGCAAACGAACCAACCGTGATAGGTGAATCGGATAAAAGAACTCCGCCGTTTGAAACTGATTTTACGCTTTCAGCGACCTCTTTGCCGACATCCTTTGTCAGAGTAACAGTGAGATCATAAACGGTGAAGTCAAATTCATCACCGCCCTGATAATATCCATCATCAATAACGGTGGAAAAAGTGAACTGAACATCCTTTGATTCATCGGGAGTTTCTGTCGTTGCCATTGTGGCTTTGTCAATAATGAACTGTTTCTCCGACGGCGCAACATCTTCGGGGAGTCCGTCCCATGCGTCATGCTCCAATTCGTTTTTGCCTGTGGTACTGTTGACGCTGCCTCCCACCTTAAACTGGTCGGTAAAGTTTGGAACAGAAATGTAATCGACCGCACTGACACTTATCGGCACGATAGCCGTCTGAGTGACAGCTATCGAAAATGCGCATACACCCGATACCAATCGTTTGAAATTCATACGATCCATCCTTTCATAATAAAAAATGTTTTTGCAAAGCCCCTCTTTGCGTGTATTTTTTTGGCAAAAAGCGTAGATGCTTTTGTTAAGTCGATTTTAATGCAATATTGCGTTAAAATTACACAAAAATTAAGTTTTTTACGCTCCTTTACACAATAAATTATAACATTATTCTCTTTTGGATTCAATTCACATTTAACATAAATGTAAGAGTAAATATTTGTAACTTTTGTGAATTTTACATCAAAAAAATATGTTTTTATTACACAATTGCATTATTTTTTGCATCTGTAAAATTTTGTCGAAGCAAGGTGGACAAATAACGGCTTTTGCTATACTATTATAAATAATGCAGTATTGCATATAGGGAACTTCTAATACTAAACACCAATAAAATACAGGGGTTCTCTAAAAACCGGAACACGAGCAAATTTTCGTTGGGACTTTGCGCAGCTTCAAGGCAGCGAAACGCAGTAAATACTTGATGTATTTCAAGTTTTGCTAACGCAGAAGATGCGCAAAGTCGTAGAAAATTTGCCGTGAGGGAGGTTTTTAGAGGTTCCCTACAGGAAAAAATCTGCGCCGAAATCACATATAAACCTGTTTTCAACAGCTACAAGATTGTCGGCTTGATTTTTTCCAAATTATAAATGGTGTTTAGTATAAAAAAAAAACGCCGGACACGAAACAAACCGTGTCCGGCGTTATGTTTACATCGATATCCACCCGAAAGCGTTTGCTACCGAGCTTACAAGGATTATTGCCGCAAAGATGGGGCAGAGGTACTTTATCATAAAGTTGAAAATGTGTTTGCGCTTGAATTTGCCGTTTTCGAGCGTCATTTCTTCCTCTATCTTCTCAACGCCCATTTTGCGCGAAACGAGCAGGCAGGTGGCTATTGCGGCTATTGGCATCATAACCGAATTAGTGAGGAAGTCGAAGAAGTCGAGCATCTGCATACCGAGTATCTCGACCGAGGCGAGAGGACCGTAACCCATACACGAGAGCGTTCCGAGGACGAGCATTATCAGTGTGATAACAGCGGCCGATTTTTTTCTTCCCCAGCCGAGCTCGTCCTGAAATGTCGAAACTGCGCTTTCCGTCAGCGCGATAGAGCTTGTAACTGCGGCGCATAAAACGAGGAAGAAAAAGAGTATTCCGATGAATGAGCCCATTTTGATGCCGGCAAAGACTTTTGGTATTGTGATGAACATAAGTGACGGACCTGCTTGGAGCGAATTCGCATCTCCGCCCGAAAATGCGAACACTGCAGGGATTATCATAAGTCCTGCCATTATCGCGATGCCCGTGTCAAAAAACTCGACATTCTCGGTCGAAGCTTCGATCGAAACGTTCTTTTTCATATAAGAACCGAAAGTTATCAGTATGCCCATTGCTATCGACAGCGAATAAAACATCTGACCCATTGCGGAAACGACCGTCATCCATGAAAAATTTGCGAAGTTCGGGATAAGGAAATACTTCACGCCCTCCGCAGCGCCGGGCAGGTTTATCGAGTATATCGCGATGAACAGCGACAGCACGACAAGTATCGGCATCATAAATTTTGAAACGCGTTCAACACCGTTGCGGACACCGCCGAAAATGACTGCTACGGTGAAAAATGTGAACAGCACGAAGCAAAGCTCGGTCGATGCACCGCTCGAAATGAAGCTGCCGAAATAGCCGTCCTCCGCAAGCTTTTCACCGTGTCCAATAATGTATTCGGCGAGGTATTTTATTACCCAGCCGCCGATAACGGAATAGTACGGCACGATGAGTATCGGAATGACCGCATTTATCCAGCCGCCGAACGAAAGCCACTTTGACTTTCCGAATGAATGATAAGCACCGACGGGGCTTTTCTGCGTCATTCGTCCGAGTGCCGTTTCGGCGGTTATCATCGTGTAGCCGAAAGTCAGCGCAAGGATAATATACACGAGCAGGAATATACCGCCGCCGTATTTCGCCGCAAGATAGGGGAAGCGCCATATATTTCCCAGACCGACCGAAGCGCCTGCCGCAGAGAGCACGAATCCGAGCTTTCCCGAAAAGGTGCTTCGATTTTTATGATGTTCCATTTGAATTCTCTCCGTTTCAATACAATAATATTTTTATTATACCACGGCAGGAAGTATTTGTACAGTGTTTCTATAAAAATATGTTATATGGTATATAAAATCAAGTTATATCTTGTGCAAATATTATTATTGATCAGCGTTTACTCAACAGCAGAGCAGGGGAGAAGTACTTTTTAGAATAATGAATAGCGTGACAAAATTTGACACGGTGCATTTTTTATGCTATTATATAAGAAACTGACATAAGGGGGGCAAAAATGAAAAAGGTTTTAAACGTTTCATCGGTTTTATGCGGAATTCTCGCACTTTCGGCGATATGGCTCGGAGTGCGTTCGTTGTTCGGTCACGGCTATTTTATGAGCTGGGCGCTTTTCTCCATGACAAAGAGCGGAACAGCACTCGGAATGCTCGGAAATATCATCGGCATCGCTTTCACGGCTATAGGCTTCGGTGCTATGTGCTTTTACGGACTTTTCAAAAAGGACGGCAGGAATGCGTTTATATGGGGCATAGTTATGACCGTTCTCTCGGTGCTTTCACTTATAATGAGCATTGTCGGCGGAAGCTTCAACTTTGGCGATATCCTCCTGCTTATCCTCTCAGGAGCTTATACGTACAGTACAATAAAGCTTGCATAATACATATTGTTGATAAAAGCGCCCGTTTGCAATCAGAACGGGCGCTTTTCATATCTCCTCCGACGAAATATTAATACTAAACACCAATAAAATACAGGAAAAAATCTGTGCCGAAATCCCATATATTCAAGATTGTCGGCTTGATTTTTCCAAATTTTAAATGGTGTTTAGTATAAACAGGTTTAGATGGCTTTTGCGCCGATTTTTTGTCTACACTTTGATTAAAAATTAGTATTATAATCACATCTGATGCTTTACAACGCCGTATTCATCGTCAAGTCGGAAGTACGGGCAGGTGTAGTTCGTGCCGGTGAGAAATCTGCCCATCTCGTCCTCGTCGAGGTTCGCCATGCAGGTGAAGCAGTCGTAATCATCGTCATAAACGTAGTTTACGCAGCTTTCGCAGTTGGTGGCTTTTGCATTATTCATCGCGAAGTTCCTCCTTCAGCTTTTCGAGCAGCTTTTCGCAGCCGAGCGTAACATCGGTGTAAGTCGCTGCGAAATCGCCCGTGTACCACGGATCGGCAACGTCCCTGTCAATATCCGCAAACGCCAAAAGCTTGTAGATCTTGTCGTCTGCGCCTGTCATTCTGCGCATATTGCGTATGTTGGCTGTGTCCATTCCGATGAGATAGTCGAAGCGTTCCGCATTGGCCTTGGTGAGCTGGCGCGCACGGTGCGGGATAACGGGAATACCATGCCTGCGAAGCTCGGCAGCAGTGCCGTGATGCGGCGGATTGCCTATCTCCTCAGTGCTTGTAGCGGCAGAATCGATATCGAACCGCTCGGCAAGCCCTGCCTTATTCACCATATCCTGAAAGACGCTCTGCGCCATTGTGCTTCGGCATATATTGCCGTGGCAGACGAATAGTATTTTTATCATAGCTATCTCCTATCCCTAATTGCCGTGATTTGCCCTATTCTGCGTGGTTTACGGGTGATAAAATTGTTGTACACATTATCCGTGAAAATGTGTCAGTATAGGCAAAATAGTGCAAATTGAGGCAAAGTGTAGATTTCAAAAGTAGTCATGTAGTAGTCAATTCGTGCGGAGCAGACTACCATAGGTTTTAAACAAGTTAATACAAATTTTACCTTCTGCAATGCTACACTAAATAACTGTCAATATCTTTCAGTGGCTGTAAAAAGAAACCTCGGTGCCACTAACACTATATATTATAGTATATTTGTTGTGAATTTGCAAGAAAAAGCCAAAAATAAAAAACGACCACAAATCAAAAAACAGACACCCCAACTATAAAGCTGATGTGTCTGCACTAATTTATTTCAGATTGCCTTAAACATATCCTGCTGCATTGGAGCAGTTTCTTTTGTCTTTTCAATTTCCTTTCTTGCCTGCTCCAATTCTTCAAGCCTTATCATTTCATCTTTCGCATCATCCATACCAAGATGTGTATAAGTATTCATCGTGACCGAAATATCGGAGTGGCCCATAAGATACTGCAGAGTCTTGGGATTCATTCCGGCTTTCGCCTGATTGCTGCAATATGTATGGCGGCATACATGAGGAGTGATACTCGGCATCTGCAGCTTGAAAATATCATTGTATCTCTGAACTGCATGCTTAAATCGGTGCTGCCAGTGCATTGACACTTCCGGTCTGCCTTGACTATCTCTATATAGGAATCCACAATGCCCTGCAACCATAATCTCAGGAAGATCCTTAGGTCGATTTTCAAGAATACGTTTGAATGTTTGATACACATCTTCAGTCATAGGAATTTTGCGTGTTCCGGCATTTGTTTTCGTGGATTCAATAACATATTCCATCTTTGATGTTCTCTGCAGCTGATGATCGATATTGATAACCCTGTTTTCCATATCCAAATCATTAGTGGTAAGTCCGCAAAACTCTGATATTCTCAAGCCCGTATGAAAAAGGATGTAAAATGCATCGTAGTATTTATAGTACACATTATCATACCGCACGAACTTTAAGAATCGGTTCATCTGCTCCTTTGTAATAGCCTGCCTTGTATGTTCGGTATTAATTATAACACCCACCAACTCAAATCCGAACGGGTTCTTCATAAGAATATCATCATCAACTGCCATCTGGAAAGCCGGTCTTAACACTCCTCTTACAGTTTTAATGGTACTTGACCCTCTACCCTCCTCCTGCATCTTAATTAAGAAAAGCTTTGCATCGGATGTCTTGATTTCGGTAATCTTTCTTGCTCCAAAATCTTCTTTTTCCAATATATTCGTTACAAATCCATAATTCATAAGCGTATTATGCTTGACACCCGTTCTGGTTTTCAGATAACGAGCAACCAGTTCTCTGATCGTCATTTTCTTGCCCAGCGGATCTAATCTGGACTCCATGTCCATTCCTGCAATCTTCTCCAGCTCCCTGAGTGAAAGACAAGGCTGCTTTCCCACCGGCTGCGGATCTGTCGGAACAAGTCGCCAGCTATACAGGAACTTTATCTTCCCGTCAACTGTGTACTTGTACTGATATTTACCGTTTGCTCTTATAGATTCTCCTGTATGCAGAATCCTATGTTTCGAATCTCTTCTTTGTCCTTGGCTTGCCATTTGCTAACTCCTCCTTAATTTCGGGTTTACTCAGATATACTAAAAATTCGTCCTTGATGACTAACTTTCGTGTTCCGTACATTGCCATAAAAGATAGATTTTTCTCATTTGTCAAACGGAACAGCTTTCTTCTGCTTAATCCAAACAACTTTGCTGTTTCTTCTACAGTAAGTAAAGCCTTATCTTCTAACAACGGTTTATTCACCGGTATCACCTCCCTGCTTATTTCGGTAGTAGTATATTACCGTCATGCCGCAGGAAAGTCAACTCCTTTTGGCAGACAAAGCCTTATTATATCGTATAATTCCTGCAAAGATATTCCTCAAATTTTGTGCGTATTATAAGATAACGATTCCCGCTGATAACAGCAAAATCTCCGAGATTATTATCCGCAAGCATTCTCATCTTTTTTATACCTATATGAAAATATAACGCTGCCTCTTTTATTGAAAGTGTAAAGCGTTCGTTATAAGGTACTTCATTCATGATTTTTACCTCCAAATCCGTAATGTAGAAATATATTTTTATACTTCTAATTTTCCACTGTGGATAATTGCACCGTTTTGGCGAAATATGGACAAAAAAATCCCGCCGAAGAAAAAACTCCTCCGGCGGCTTAAACAAAAACTATTCAATTCTACTGCGCAGGCAGCTCATTCAAATTCTCAACCAATCCCTCCACAACTCCATTCCCACCAAGAGCCTTGTACTCCGCATAAAGATGTTCAAGATTTTCACGCTCATAAATCGGAAATCTGCCAAGTTCGGAGTATTTGTTGTACATTCGTATTATCTCGGAACGCAAAAGTGCCTGCACACCCTTTTCAACCGCATTCTGCTTTATGTCCTGCTCTTTTTGTTTTTGCTGGACCTTTTCGATTCGTTTGTTTATATGTGCGGAAACTATGCTGCCTACGCCGAAAGCTGAAATTATCCAGCCGACAACGATAACTACAATATCCACGGTCACTCCTCCTTGTTCTTCTTTACTGCGGCTTTATCCGCTGTACTTTCTGCAAGCATATATACCGCAAGAGTTCCTGCCGCAGAAATAACTCCTGCAACACGTTCCTGCGTTACAGCATCAACATTGAATGTGACCATAACGCTGATGATAACACCTGCGACAGCTGCCCAGAACTTGCGGCTCGACAGCTTTCTTCTCCAGTCAATTTTCATATTATCACCTTAATTTCTCCGTGTATTTCAATGAGATCCAGCCGTTTCTCTTGCTTGAATACGATTTGAGCAGACCCCATTTGTACCCATTTACGTCCTTTTCATCGACAATTGTATATACCCCACCTTTTTTCAGAATGCAAACAACGGGATTGTTTGTTCCTGCACCACTTCTTACATTGAGTTCGTTATCCGTAATTCTGACCTTGTACGGAAAATCTCCGCTTTTATTGAGCAGAACAGATACCTTCGCCTTAAAAGCATTAAATCTTCCGTCTGCTACTTCCTTTGAAACATATTTTGTCGGTGACCAGTACAAAGGGCACTGCTTACCCGTAACATCGTAGTGTCTGATTATATCTTCCTCGGTAAGACCGAACTTTTTGCAAAGGAAAACACATAATTCAGCCAGGTTTTTTTCGGTTTCATCTGTAAATTTGCCCGTGCTGTCTGGGTGACAGCACTCAATTGAAATGCTGTATCCGTTCGCCTGATTTGTACAGTAAGACCACTCGTCCAAGGGAATACATTGAATTATTTCGCCGTCAAGTCCGATTATGTAGTGCGAAGAAACATATCTTGCACCCGTTTTGCCGCAGTTTTCAAAGTAGTTTCTGTTTGCAAGTGCTGATGTGTTAGGATTTCCGACATAGTGAACAGCTATCTTCGTCACTTTTGCAAGCTTTATCTGGGGACGGACATATTTACTTGGTGTCAGAAACATTTCTGTTATCTTCATCTGCATCACCCTCCAACATTTTTTCAACTTCTTTTCTCCATTTGAGCGGAACATTATCAATGATTCTTCTGCCGCTGATTATAAGGTCATAATAGATTTTCGCCATAATAATCCTCCTTTACATTAAGGTTTCTGCAAGTTCGGCAATTGCGGTTTCGATCTCCTGCTTGTCAAGTTCCTGCTTTTCGGCGAGTTCTGCAATAGCAATTTCAAGGTCGGAGATACTGTTCTCATTCGTTTCTTCCGAACTTTCAATGTGAATGGGATCTTCATTGAAGAACTCACCATTCAACGGGTCAGATTTCATTCCGACCGCTGTATCTTCGGAACATTCAACACAATGACTTTTGAAATCATCATCATATTCCGAAAAATTTTTATCGGTAAGAAGATATTGAACATAACCGTTGTTTAAATATGCAAACATTTTATTTCCCCCTTAAAAAGAATCACCGAAAAACTCGATAATGCAGATACCGCTTAAACCGTTTGTAATATTGGCTTTGCAGGCAATAATATTATCATTGCTGAAATTATGGCTCTTGTAGCTTGTAAAAGTTGAATTCAGCACCGTATTCATATTGCTGAAATCGAGTGCGTTCTTTGTTCCGCCCGAACCGATTTCAATAGGGATACTCTGACCGCTTTTCAGTTCAAAAATACCGACACGAAGGTCACCTGCTTCACCCGACAAAGGATAGAAGTACACGGTATTTGTTGTAGCAGAGTTGCTTGAGTTTGTGCAATTCACTCTGCAAGCAGTTCCTGCCGAACCGCCGCCTGCACCGTAGCCGTAACCCGTAACTCCTGCACCGCCGCCGTTAAGCACCGCACTCAACGCATACGGGTTGCTGCTGCCTTTCAATTCTGCACCCGCACCGCCATAGCAATAGGATGTATAACCGCCAACTCCGCCTGCTTTCATATTCTGATTATCAGATGCATTTTGAATATATACACCTTTGCCGTTGATAGTTCCGCCGCTTGCCGAAATCAGACTGCCAAATTTTGTAACGCCACCCTCTTTGAACACCATACAGCCTGCAACGGTAAGCACTCCCGTACTTCCGCCGCCTACGCAGGTCACTTTATACACGCCGTTTCTTTCACAAGTCCAAGTCCTGCCCGCCGTTATTTCTTCAAGATACTTCATTTTGACCTCCTATCATATCATAAAACCTCGCTGATATGCACTTCTCAACGTATTTCGCCTTGCCATACCTCTTGCGGTATCGTCCTCTGTTATGATTGCGACCTTATCACCGTTTTTAAAGCTCAAAAGCAGGTCTTCCCATTGTTTTCTGTACTGTGCAAACAGATTTTTGGCATCAATTTGTTCTATCATACCCGAAACAATGCCGCAGTAATCAGAATCCTGCCGCAGGTCGGTTATATCTGCCTGCTTTATTTCGATAACATTCGGGCGGACACACACCGCCGCAAGAGCAATATCATAAACAGCGTCATTTCTTTGCATTTCGGGATAAACGGGAGTTTTGACCGCTGTTCCCTCTATAACAGTTGGGTGAATATCCCTTTCGCCGAAATCAAGACGTGCGGTTATGAGGTCATATCGGCTGTACAGACCATCACCCGTGGACAAAGTTACAATATCATCACCGTTTGCCGATGCCGCCCGACCGTTTATGAAACATTCGCCCTTGCTTATCCGCACATTCATTCCGCCGTCCGAGAGCGGCATCATTGAATCGGCAGGATCGGCAAAAACTCCGTTTCCTGCAAACAGTCCGAAAAACTTTGCAAAATGCGATGAATCGTACATTCTGTCATGATTTATACTGTCAAAAAAGTATGATTCCATACTCAACCTCCGATCAGATCATATATTGTTTTCAGCGGTATGCCGAATGTCGGTGTGACTGTTATTCCCGAGGTGTCAAAGGTTTCCTGAACCTCTTCAATGCGTTTCGTGTATCTTATTCCACGAACATCATTTTTAACGGTCACAATATCACCGACATCAAAATCCGTTCTGTATTTATCAAAAGCAACAACATCTGCTGTGAAATTTTCCGTATAATCGGAAAGTGCCGCAATGCAGTTCTCTTTCAGCAAAGCGCTTGTTGCCGCTTTGTCAACGTAGTTATACCGTATGTACGAACCGCCGCCGTCACCATCGGGAATGAACCTTGTTGCGGTTTTGATGACGGGGTCAACAATTACTGTTTTCTCTGTTCGCTTTAAGCCGAAAACCTCTCTGTCCGTGCAGAATGTCGGCAGATCGTTCGCATTTTCCGTTCCCGAAGGTGCTTCATTGCACTTGCCGTAAATACAGTTGAAACAGCCTTCTTCGGAAAATTCATACACGCTGTTGGTGAGATTATCAAATTCTTCCGAAAATATCATCTTTTCCGAAAGGTCATTGCCTTTGTATATCCTGCCGTTCAAACAGTTTTCGGACACATTGAGCCGCATATCAAAGCCAAGTTCATACTGCGAAAGCACATAACGCATAAATTCTTCCATTGTCATTGAATCAGAGAATCCAGTACCGGATTCAAGACCGCAGTCGACCGATTTATCCAAGTGTATCTCACAGCCGAGATCACTGCATTGGGACAACGTTGCAATTACGCTTGAAGTATCAATGCTTTGCGGAATTACACGCTTTCGGTACAAGCCGTCAATGCTGTATCCCGAAACGATGATAGTTTTGCCCTCGTCTGCGCCGTATTTTTCCTTTACCGTGCTTATGTACATAGCCTCATCAACTTCGGGACGATACAAATATCGGAACGGCTGAAGAAGACGCACATTCAATTCCGTTGCGGGAACATACAGTTCGAATGCACCTGCCGAACTGTACCGCTTTATCCATATCAGCGAAATAAAAGTATCGCATATTCCAAGCGGCTGTATTTTCTCGTTATAGATATATAAGTCCATCACACACCTCCCGAAAGCGTTTCATACTCACATCTTACAGTTGCTGCCGCAAAGCCGCCCTTGCCGATAATGACTTTAAATCGGTTTTCTCCGTTTGAAAGCTGTAGAAATTCGCTGCCCGCCTGAAGGTGTATGAAATAGTCATATTCCTTGTTCCTGCGATACAGAATAACGGATTTTTGGCGGTTTACCGTGCATATTTTAAGCACATCACCCGATTCAAAATCAGCATTTACGACCATTTTCCTTCCGCTGTCGATATCGAGCAAGCCAAGATACTGGCAATCTGATTTTATATTGAAGATGAACGTTGCACCCGTAACAAAATCTCCCGTGTAATCGATCGTTGTTATCTGGCTTGTCTTTGTGTTGCCGAACTCGATACTGCTAAATTCTGTGCTTTTATGCACAAACTCAAATGACGGTGAAACTCCGTAAAGATGAATGGCATTGCTGCCGTATCTTTTCCAGTAAGGGTCAGCGCATAAAATGCTTATCTGTGCTGTAAGAGGAAACTTGTTCGGGGGAATATCCACCGACTCGCAATAGCCAACGATATATACATCTTTCATATTTGATATATATCGGAGCATTATCGGCACTTTAGGCTGAAAAACTCTGTACAACCGCTGTTTCGCCTTTTCCTGCGCACCGAATTCAACGAACTGCGCCAGTATGGAAATAGTTCTCGATGGGATACGGGCGCTGCTGAACGCCGCACCATCTCCGCTGTGGTCGGATAGATTTACCGTGCAGTTCATTCCGACACCGCTCATTTCCACAAGCCTTACCGAACGGTCGGAACAAAGATCTATCTCCTCTTTATTCTGTGATGCAATGAGATGATATTTCAACTTCCGACCTCCTTATCGAACCGATGCAAGCTGAAGTGCCTGCATCGTATCTCTGTGGATTTCTGCTCTGCTCAAAGATTTTGGCGAAGTGTTATACTGGTTGAATGTAATGCTTTTACTGTTTTCTATGCCGTTTGAACCGACATTGGCATTAATATCAAAGTATGTAGGAACGGCATTCACCATATCCGCTGTTACATTCTTCATTCCTCTGCCAAAACCTACACCGATACCCTCCGCAAGATACATTCCAACCTCATCACGGAACAGCTTTGACGGAGATGCAATTCCGAAAAAGTCTTTGAATCCCTCGACCAGACCGTTTCCTACTTCCTTGATCGCACTTCCGATAGAAGTTACCGCTTCGATCATACCGTCAGCAATTCCCTTTAATATCTGCGCACCTATATCAAGCCAGTCAGTTTCAAAAAGCACTTCGATTATCTTTCCTACAATAAGCGGAACAGCCTTGATTATAGCAGGCAATGACTGTGGTATTCCCGTTGCCAAAGCTGTGAAAAGGTCGACTGCACATTGTATGAGCAGCGGAACATTATTCATAAGCGTATCAATTATGACGGGAAGAAGTTCACCGACTTTCTGTATCAATGTTGGGACAGTATTTCCAAGACCCGTCACAAGACCGATAAAAAGCGTTACTGCACCGTTGATAAAGTCAGGCAAACCGTTTATGAGCACATCGCATATATCTGTGATAAGGTCGGGGAGCATAGGCATAAGTTTTTCCGATATGCTGTTCAATCCGTCAAGCAGACCTTGGAACAGCATTACTGCGCCGCTTAAAACTGTCGGAACGAGGTTTGGTATCGCATCGACAACTCCGCTCACCAATGCTGTAAAGCCGTCCAGAAGTGCGGGAAGAATATCATTTACAGCCGATGGGAGAGTTTCCGATATTGCCGAGATAACGCTCAAAATAACAGCATTGAATCCAAAGATGAAGTCGGGGATTAACTCCGCCACCTTTTCGGTCAGTTCTCCCGCAACTTCTGTTATCTTATCGGTAAAAGCATCTGCTCCGTCCTCACTTTCAAAGATCCCTGCAAAAGCCTGCGATACTGACGGAAGTTCCGAACTGATAATGTCTGTGATACCTTGAAAAGCAGGTGCAAAAACAGAACCGATGATATTTCCGCTTGCCGCCGCATTTGCCTTTAATGTATCAATGGAATCGTTGAAAGCGTTCAGTTCATCAAGGGAATCCTGCGACATTATCAGACCGAGTGATTCCGCCTGCTCGCCAAGCTCCGCAATTTTTTCTGCGCCTCCCTCTATAAGGGGATTGAGTTCCTGCGCAGACTTGCCGAATATAGCCATTGCAATGGAATCACGTTCCGTTTCATCGGACACTTCTCCAAGAGCCTTTATGCACTCCCAGTAGACCTCCTGCGAATCACGGAGAGAACCGTCTGCGTTCTGTGTTGCAACACCCAGTTTTTCATAAGCCTCAACGGTTGCAGATGAAGTCGAAGTCATCTGCTTTATGTTTTTAGCCATTGATTTTGTGAGCGTATCGACAGATACATCAACGAGGTCAGCCGCATACTGATATTTTTGAAGATCCTGCGTTGAGATACCCGTCTGTGTTGAAAGCGTGTTCAGATCGTCAGCGGCAAGAGCAGAATCTGCGGCAAGTTTGAACGCCGCAGTCGCAGCACCCGTTATTGCAGTTGTATAGCCTGCAAAGGCTTTTGTTGCGGCTGAAAGCGTTTGTGCGCCCACCTTGCCGACCTCGACTGCGACCTTTCCTGCCGCTTTAGCAGCAGATTTCATTTCTGTTCCAAGCTTGGCTATGCCGTTTTTCAGCTTTTCGGTATTTTTGTTGTTCAGTTCGTCAACCTTTTTATTGGTTTCGTCCTGCTGTTTTTCCAGTCCTTTGAGGCCCTGCTCTGTTGCAATTATCTCACGCTGTAAGGCATTATACCGGCTCTGCGATATTTCACCCTTGGCAAGGGCAGTATTGGCTTGCTCTGCGGCTGTTTTCAAAGTCTGCAATTTTTCACTTGTATTTCCGACAGCTTTTGAAAGAAGTTCCTGCTTTTGCGACAAGAGTTCAACATTGTTCGGGTCAAGTTTCAGCAATCGGTCAACATCTTTAAGCTGCGCCTGCGTATCCTTTATGTTGGAATTGACATCTTTAAGTGCTGTCTGGAGCTTTGTAGTGTCACCGCCAATTTCAATTGTGATGCCTTTTATTCGATTTGCCATTCTGCTCACCTCCTCATTTGGGCATAAGAAAAGCAGCCCCGTAGGACTGCTTTATATTTTCAGTAACATAAATTCTTCGTTAATAACACTTCAAATGTTATCATTTGAGATTTTATGTTATTAATCAACATTATCAAAAATTATCAAAATCATTCTGCTCCGCAATTTCCGTATATCCGCACATATCGTTCCTGCTTTCAGCATACATATCGTTGACCATTCCTATTGTAAGCAGGTCGAGGTCACGAACGGATATACCAAGCTGTACGCATCGTAGCAGGAACAGCGGCGTTGTCATTTCACGTTCGGTTTCACGAAGTTTTTTTTAGAATGAATTTCCGTCTGAACATTAAGTCCCCATAAGTCAATGAGTGACGGCAGAATACGATAGATAGAAAAAGTATTGAAACCGTCCAGCCATTCCTCCACAGTATCGGGCAAAGCGGGGTCAGCGTGTTTTGCCATAATGTATGCGATATTTTCAAATATTTCAAGTGACAAAAGGTCAATATTTGAGTTCTTCTCACCTCCGCCTTTTACAGCTTTTTCAAGGCTGCGGAGATCTCTGTAAATATCACGGTGAAAACGCACTCTGTACATTCTCGGAATAGCGGCGGATGCTCTGAACAAGACCTTTTTGCCGTCAATTTCTATGTTTTTGGTTACACTCATTTAGATGCTGCCTCCTTTGCGGCTGACGGCATATATACCGCCTTATACCAGTTCTGATAGGTGCTGTCCGTGGTATCATCACCCGTTTTAGCCTTTACATAACCGTTTTCAAGCGGTGCAGCCTTTATCGTCAGCGTTTCCGTCTTTACCGAGATCTCGCTTTCATTCGTCTGTGCCTCGATCTTCGGACGAGCCGCTGAACAGTTATACATAACGTGGCGTATCTTCTTAATATCACCGTCAAACTCAAAAAGCAAAGCAAAATTTGTCGTTTCGGAATTTGCGTTTTCAAGAAGGACCTTGTTTGCATCCGTTTCTTCCTTAAGCACATCGGTGCGGAACGATTCGGGTATCATAGCAATTTCAAGGTCACCGTCATAACCCATATTGTTTGAGATCGTATAGTAAGCATAACCGTCTGCATAAAAATTGCTTGGTTCGCCGTTCGGACTTAATGATATTGAAACTGCACCCGGCATTGGAACGGGTGTTGAATATGTGATCTCTCCGCTTGCACTTCTCAAAAGAACTGCGTAATGCACATTGCAAATATTGTATTTGACCTTGTTTTTACTCGCCATTTTCAGACCTCCATTTCAAGTTTGTATAAGACTTCATACATTTTTTCGCTTTCTATCCACACTTCGGATCTGTTGTAGAAAATGTTGTTCTCATCAAGTATTTTTTCCACACGCTGTTCCGAAAAAATATCCTTTTTCTCGGTGTAAAGTTCGATATTAACACGGTGTTTCTTGTAATAGACCTTACCGTCAGCGGCAAAATTGTCACTTTCGGGGAAAAGAAAGCATATATACGACAAAGGCGGAGCTTCACCATCTGCAAAATGGTCATACGCAAAAGGCAGACCGATTTGTTTTATGATTTTAACCAGTTTATCCATCTTCGATGCTCTTCCTTATCTCTTCTTCAAGTTTCTCCACAGACTTTTCCTCCGCTGATGCGATATGCGGCTGTGCAGGAACTCTGCCGCCGTTTCTCTTTGCATGACCGAACTCCAAAAGATGTGTGATCCGATAATAGTCTTTGGAATACACAGTTAAAACCAATGAATCCGATGTTTCCTTTGCAGTTTTGACCGACCAGCTTTTTGCATATTTGCCGGTATCGTGAGGAGCGTTGCTTTTTATTTCATTTACGGCGGTTTCTCCTGCAGATTTCACGGCGGATTTTACCTTATCCGATGTGATTTCGGCATACTCTTTCAGACCTTTCATAATCTCATCGGACAGGTTATGTATCTGTGTTCTTTCCGACATTGTTATCCCTCTCTTTTTTGCATTTCAGTTTCAGACACTTCTTTTTATAGTTCATATGGTCAACAGAAACAATGTTATAAGCCGAACCGTAAAAAACTACTCTGTGCTTGGTTGGTTCAAGTTCATCAAGCGCCTTGCAGTATCTTACGGTAAAGGAAATATCCGAATCATCAACAACAAGACCTGCCGCACTTTTTTCAGAACCGCCCTCGCCGTTTACAGTTGCAAAACAGCTGAAAAAATCCTTCCATTCGTTTATATGGTTTCCGATCTCATCAACCGTTGCAGTATTTTTCTGTATCGATATTTTCACATTTAGGAGTGCAATATTCATCAGAACACACTCCTCCTATCACCATCAAGAAGTGACCGCAGGGATAGCATAAGCTGATGATGATCTGCATCTTCTCTGTGTTCATACAAATATGCAACTGCATACATCACAGCTATTTTTGAAGAAGGAATTGCCGCAAGTTCATCAACCGACAGCCGTGCAATATCCGCACAGAGCTTCTGACTGCTTTCGATAAGGCTTTCAATCAGAGAATTATCCTCATCAAAATCAACACGAAGATACCCTTTCATTTCATCAAGACCTACGATCATATCTGCCACCACCTCGAATAAAGCAGTGACACCGTATGACCCGCATTTCCTATACTTTATATATATCTTTTATTTTTTTAGCTATATATAAAAGGATAGTAAACCGTTGTCATAAGGTGTCACCATTAGAATTTAAGCCTTTGTTGTCGTTGCCGTTTCTTCCTTAAGCTTTAAGATCTGTACTGCCTCGGGGAGAATAAGCTTTCCGTCTACTCTTTCCTTTGCAAGATAGCCTATCATTCCGTTACCTGCAAAAAGCTCACGGAGTTCTGCGAAAGAACGAGAACCACGGTCACCGATGTTGTAGTAGCTGTAGTCACCGAAAGCAATTGCATTTGCAGGTGCGAAAGAAGATGTATGTACAGCGTAGCCAAGCACTCTGTCGGGTTCGCCCTCTCTGTATGACGGCTGCCAGATATATGCTCCGTTGTTATCCTTCAGCTTTCTTATCGATGCAAGAACAGCGTCATTTATAATAAAGGATGCGCTTTTGCGGTAAGGTCTTTTAAGTCCATACACAAGGTCGATAAGGTCATCGGACTTTATTGCCGCTGTAAGCGTTCCTGCGGTCTGACCGCCGCCCTTTGCCGCAAACAATCCCGTTGGCTTGCCCTTGCCGTCACCGTTAAGGAATGCGTCCTCCTCGGTATTGGCGAGTGCTTTGCCAAACTGTGTGATGATATAGTTTTCAAGTCCGAAAGCCGCATCATACAGCAGTTCTTCCGTGACCTTTATTGCAACGTGAAGCTTGTAAGCATCAAGATAGATCTGGTCGAATGTCGCATCACCGAAGGACAATGCTCCGCCCTCTTCAATCCAAGCTGCCGCAGGTTTTGTTGCCGCAATATTTATTTTGTGCTGGCCTGCGGTCGTGATAGTTGTGCCGAGAGAACGTATAATGTTTTCTCCGTCAAGTACATCGATGAGCCTTTTGTCATACTCCTCGGGGACAAGATAGCCGCCGTCTGCGTCAACGCCCTCCTGCAGAACATTGCTCACGTTTCTGAAGTTGGTACGCATAGCAGTAAGCATTGCCTCTCTGTATTCATCAGATGCACGGCCGGTTTTTGTCTTCTCCTCGCCCATAATCGGCTTACCCATAATAGGGGAGTTGATAGGCTTATTGAGTTCAGCCTCTCTGCGTTCTGCTCTCTGCTGACGGTCGATAGCAGAAGTGAGATCCTCGATCTCTTTCTCCATCTTGTTGTAGGTTGCTGTGTCCTCATCGGAAAGCACACCGTTCTTGTCCTCATGGGTATCAACAAAGTTCTTTGCTGTTTCCCATACCTTTGCTCTTTTTGCGATAAGTTCATTAACATTCATACTGTTATCCTCCTTAGATAAACTTCTTCATAAAATCAAGACGTTCCTTTAACTCCTTTGCAGGAGTGCCATTTGTTACCGGTGCAGGAATTTCTGCCTGCTTGGTTACTGTGGTTTCAGAGTGGATATAATGCTTTTCCAGTTTGTTGAAAAGAGCATTATTTACCGCTCTGCGTGAAAAAAGCATCGAATCGGAGGTTTTCTTATCCTCTTCTTCGGTGCTTTCATCGGTTTCTTCTTCCGTATTCGGTTTTGTTTCTGCTCTTGTTATAATGTCATCGGCAAAGCCAAGTTCAACCGCTTTGTTAGCGTCCATCCAAGTTTCCGAGTCCATCAAGTGACTGAGTTTTGCTCTTGTAAGACCCGTTTTGATTGCATAGGCATTGATGATAGATTCCTTAACTTCCGCAAGCATATCAATGGCTTTCTGCATCTCTGCGTGGTCACCGAAAGCGGCAGTCGCAGGGTTATGTATCATCATCATTGAAACGGGTGACATTAACACCTTGTTTCCTGCCATTGCAATAACAGATGCCGCCGATGCGGCAATGCCATCTATCTTCACCGTGACATTACCCTTGTAATTAGCGAGCATATTGTATATCTGTGCGGCGGCAACACAATCACCGCCGGGGGAGTTTATCCATACGGTAATATCTCCGTTTCCTGCGTTCAGCTCGTCCTTGAAAAGCTGTGGTGTGACATCATCATCGAACCAACTTTCCTCGGCTATCGTGCCGTGCAGTTCAAGTATTCGTTCTTCTGCTTCGGTATCTGTCTGATTTTGAGTCTTTCGATTCTTCCAGTTCCAGAACTTCTTGTTCTTCATCGTCATTCTCCTTTCCATTCTGTTCATCTATATTTGCGGCAAAAGCACCTGCGTCTTCAAGCTTTGTCATATTGCCATTGATAAGGTAAAGATCGCCGCCAAGTTCGGTGGGTATTCTGTCGAGGTTTTCCAATTCCCGTATATCGTTTGCGGACATCCAACCGTTCTGCCTTGCCGTAGCATAACCATTCATACGGCTCTGATAGTCACCCCGAAGAAGTCCGTCCACATTGAATTTGATGAAATACTTCTTTTTCTCCTCTGCCGTTAACAGAGAACGTGTCATATTCTGCTCCCACCTTGTTACCCACGGGTCAAGAGTGTATTTCACAAATTCAAGCGATTGCTGTTCAATATTGGAAAAGCTCGACTTTTCAAGATCTCCCACCATGTGCGGCGGAACTCTGAAAATTCGAGCTATCTCATTTATCTGAAATTTTCTTGTTTCAAGGAACTGTGCCTCATTCGGGGAGATAGAAATAGGGGTGTATTTCATTCCCTCTTCAAGCACAGCGACCTTGTGCGAGTTTGCGCTTCCCCCGAAAGTCTGCGACCAGCTGTCACGAACCTTTGACGGGTCTTTAAGTGTTCCGGGGTGTTCAAGAACACCGCTTGGTGCTGCGCCGTTAGCATAGAACTTACTTCCATACTCCTCTGCGGCAATCGCAAGTCCGATAGCATTCTTTGCCATTGCAATAGGTGAATAACCGACCAGCCCGTCAAAACCAAGTCCGGGGATATGCAGAACCTCGCTTGGCGAAAGCTGTACCGTTAAGCCTTTATTGATATGAGCATCGTCAACGCTTATCTGATATTCATAGTACAGCCTGCCGTATTCATCACGGTCAACACGCATACGGTCGGGCATAAGCGGATAAAGTGAAGCAACCTCGCCTTTCCCGTTTCGTATGATCTGTGCATAGGCATTTCCCCACAGCAGAAGGTGTGTCATAAGCGTTTCACGGAACACAAAGCTTGTCATTTCGGGGTTGGGTTCATCATGAAGCAGACTGTATAAAGGGTGGTGAACAGCTTTTACCTTGCTCCCGTCCTCTCTGTATTCATAAAAATGCAAGGGCAGACTTGCAACCGCTTCCGAAAGGATACGCACACAGCTGTAAACAGCGGTCATCTGCATTGCTGTGCGCTCGTTTACCCGCTTTCCGCTTGTGCTGTTCCCCATAAAAAAGCTGAATGTTGAACCGCTGGTTCTGTTTTGAGGCTTATCTCTTGAATGAAAAAGTCCTGAAAATAGGTTCATATAATAACTTTCTCCTTGTTTTTGCATATCAAATTTATGAGAAACACGCAAAAATTGCATATTTGTCAGCTTTTTAACACGCAGTTTATATTTTGTGGCATAAGAAAAGCACCTGCCAAATGACAGATGCTTGACCTTATCCATATATTTATTCCCTTAATAATTGTTTATTTTTAAGTGAATTTCAAAATAATTGTGGGAATCACTTTAATCTGTAATAGCAGATATTCTTTCCCGAACCTTCTCTTTTTAATTCACCTGACGCTACCAACTTCCGCAGCGCACCTTCAATGGAACTTATACTAAGCGAGGGACAGAGTTCACGGATATCCTGCTTTGTAAATCGTCCCAGCTTATTCATTGATGCACGTTTTACTGTTTCAAGTGCAGGTAATTTTATTTCTACCAAAGCAAATCGATCCTCAAAGTCCTTGTATGCCGAAAGGATCGTTCCGAGCAAATACTTAATAAACGGAACTGCATCTTCTCTGCCCTCATGCCAGCCGTCCTGTGCTTGACGGAGTGCGCTGTAATACAGATCCTTGTTTTTAGCAATTTTTGCTTCCAAGGAAATATATTTACCGACATAGAACCCGTTTCTGTACAGCAATAAAGTCGTGAGCAGTCGGCTCATTCTGCCGTTGCCGTCATTGAAAGGGTGAATACAAAGAAAATCATGAATAAAAACAGGAATGGCAATTAACGGTTCGACTTCCATATTTCCAATTACACGGTTATACTCTTCGCAGATTTTATCCAATGCTTCGGGCGTTTCATACGGAGCAAGCGGAGTAAATAGTATTTCCTCATGTCCGTCAGGATAAGCGGCACTAATATAATTCTGCGAACTTTTTGTTCTGCCTGCCATCGGATTATTCATGTGGCTGTATAAAATCTTATGAAGCTGAAGAATATAGTTCTGCGATATAGGGATAGCGTCAAAACTTTCATGAATAATATTTAATACATCACGATAACCTGCGATCTCCTGCTCATCACGGTTTTTAGGTGCTGTCTTTTCTTCCACCAACTGTTTTATGCGTGTGCTTGTTGTTACAATACCCTCGATAGCATTTGATGCTTCTGTACTTTGTATTTTTGCGATCTCGACAAGCTTCTCCAATTCTTCGGGGCGCTGTTTAAGATACATTTCCTGTTTTCCGGCTTCTTTGTATATTGCGGCTATCAAACCAAGGATATCCGAATCCCACTTTTGATTTCTGATCTCAGAATAATTAAAGGTTCTCATTACCTCACCTCCACCATTTCCCTTAAATAATAGCATATTTTAAGGGAATAGTCAATAGATTAAGGGCAGATTTCCTTAATATTATAACACATTTAAGGGAATTTTATTCTGCAATCATAGATCATATAAAAAGCAAACCTCGATCATCATAAACACTCACAGTATTATCATTCCCACATCGAATTGCACGGTCAAGTGCCATTATTGTTGCAATAGCACCGTCAATCTTTTCGGTTGACTTTTCCTTATCCGCCTTTATGTTTCCAGCAGGGTCGGTGCGAATGAAGATATTATCCATCATCCAACGCAGAACGGGGTGACCTCCGTGTGCGATCTTCTGTTCAAGCACAAGCTTCATCAGTTCTTTTGTAGGCGGTGACATATCCTTAAAGCCTTGACCGAACGGAACAACCGTGAAACCCATACCCTCAAGGTTCTGAACCATTTGCACAGCACCCCAGCGGTCAAAAGCTATCTCTCGTATATTGAAACGCTCGCCGAGCTGCTCGATAAATTTCTCGATGTATCCGTAGTGAACAACATTTCCCTCTGTTGTATGAAGAAAACCTTGGTGCTCCCATACATCATACGGAACGTGATCTCGCTTTACACGGATGCTCATATTGTCCTCAGGTATCCAAAAGTACGGAAGAATAATGTATTGGTCATCCTCGTCAATTGGTGGAAAAACAAGCACAAAAGCCGTTATATCAATAGTGGAGGACAGGTCAAGACCGCCATAGCAAACACGACCTTCAAGGTCGTCCTCAAAAACAGCAAATGCACATTTATCCCACTTTTCCATAGGCATCCAACGCACAGCCTGCTTGACCCATTGATTGAGCCTTAGCTGTCTGAATGTGTTTTCTTCAGAAGGATTCTGTTTTGCCGACTCACAGGCTGCCTTAACTTTATCAATGTCAACCGTAATACCAAGAGAGGGATTTGCTTTCTTCCACACCTTGGGGTCTGTCCAATCATCAGACTCATCTGCACCGTAAATAACAGGATAAAAAGTTGGATCTATCTTTCTGCCCTCCAGAATATCCTTTGCTTTTTGGTGTGTTTCATAGCATATAGACTTTGTATCCGTTCCGGCTGTTGTTATAAGAAAATATAGCGGCTGCATTCGTGCATCACCGGAGCCTTTTGTCATAACGTCAAACAGCTTTCGATTCGGCTGAGTATGCAGCTCATCAAAAACTACACCGTGGATATTGAAACCGTGCTTACTGTATGCTTCTGCCGAAAGCACTTGATAAAATGAGTTTGTAGGCGTGTAAACTATGCGCTTGGTGGCAGAAAGTATCTTGACACGCTTGTTCAACGCAGGACACATACGCACCATATCAGCGGCGACCTCAAATACGATAGACGCCTGCTGACGGTCTGCGGCACAGCCATACACTTCGGCTCTTTCCTCTCCGTCACCGCAGCAAAGCAAAAGTGCGACCGCAGCCGCAAGTTCCGATTTGCCCATTTTCTTTGGTATTTCAATGTATGCAGTGTTGAACTGGCGGTAGCCGTTGGGTTTAAGCGTACCGAAAAGGTCACGGATTATCTGTTCCTGCCAGTCGATAAGCTCGAACCTCTTTCCTGCCCATGTTCCTTTAGTGTGACATAAGCTTTCTATGAACATGACCGCATAATCGGCGGCATTTTTATCATAGCGGCTGTCCTTTGCCTTAAACTTGGTAGGTTTGTACTTTGTAAGCTTTCTCAGATAATCACCCCATAAGAAAAGAACCCCACACGGAGTCCTTGAAAAATTGATAAGTTTATCTTTGCCTTGTACAGCTGTGTATGGTTTCCAGTATTTTCTCCTGCTCTTTCGGTTCAACCCCAATGCTTTCTAACGCCTCACGTGTGCCACAATCGGGGCATATCTGCGTGTTGGGGTACTGTCTCGATAGAGCAGGATAGCCGCTATACTGTGTCCCACAAAGAGGACAGGTGCGAAGTTCCGTGGTGTTATTATTCTTCATATCCGATTTCTCCTGCTGTTGTCCAATGCTTTGAGCAATATCCTTTCATCAAATCCGAAACTTCTATATCCCTCAAGACAAGTTCTCACATAATTACAACTTGGCAACCCTATGGGGCGGTTCTCATGCATTATGTACACAAAAGCCTTTCTGACTTCTGTTTTGCCATACTTGGTGAAAGCCACCGGCAATTCTAACTCGGCCTTGTAGTAGAAGGTAGGATAACCCTCATACCGATCAAGGCTGAACTCATCATTTGGTTTGATCTCCCATACCGCAACTGGAACTTCCGCACCACGCTTCGGCTCTATGGTAAGATATGAGCCTGTCTTGCTGCCCTTGAAAAGCAGTTCGTAGTCCTTGATAACTGCCGTGCCTACTGCCTTTGCCGTAGGACACCTCAGTGCCATTTGCCATACATTCAGATTACTTCCATAAGCGAGATAGTATCTTTTCATTTCAGATCCGTCCTTTCTGAAAGGTGCGGTTTGTAGGGATCACCTTTCTACCACCAAAAGTCCCCGATGTGGGGAATTGGAGGTAGGAAGCTGATTCCTGCTTACTGGGGTCTGCCGTTGCGGAAAGCTGTGTCACCCTCAAGGCACTTGGTGTAAAGTTCTCTTGCGGTCTTGAACTCGTCACCGATAAATCCAAGTCTTAAAAGCCATGTTCTCATTGCGTACTTGGGGTTTTCGGTCTGCTGTGGATTTGCGCTTGCAGTCTTGACCTGCTTTGCAAGCTGGCTGAGTGCCAAGCAAAGCTGTATGTAGCTTTTGAGTTGTCCTGCGTGAAGTCCGTTCTGCTTTCCATCGGCAGGTGCATCAAACTGAAAAAGTCTGAACTCAATCGTTCCCTTGGTGAATGTTGCGTGTAGGTTAAGCATGTGGTAGCGGCTCTCGTTATAGTGTGCTGACCTGCCATAATCTGCATTTTGACTGCCGTACCAAGTGTCTGCAAGTTCTGCCATTGTCTTGGGTTTCTTGCGGTTAAGAGCCGTTAAGAAATCCTTGCTGACCGTGCGGCAGTAGCGGCTCATGCGGTTTCTGTCAAGGTTCAAGGCACTTGCAAGAAGGCTTTCGTGGCTTGCCATGATGTTTGCAAGGTTTCTAAGGCTCTGTGGTGTGTGACCCTTTGCTCCGATGTGAATATGTACTCCGCAGCCCCTTGTTGCGTCGCTCTTCGCTCCTGCTCTCCTCAGCCTGCGGATAAGCTCCTGCAGGGTTTCCATGTCGCTGTAGGTAAGTATCGGGGTTACCAGTTCGCACTTTTCGCTGTCGGGTCCCGAAATGCTGACGTCCTTTTGGAATTTCCATTCTCTGCCTTGGCTGTCCCAAGCGGAGAAGGTTTCGTAGCGGTTGCGGCGGGCGGTGTATTCGTGTCTGCCTGTTCCGAAAAAGTCTGCGGCAACCTCGGCTGCTCTTGCTCTTGTAATATTGTTCATTTCAACCTCGACCCCAATGGTCTGGCTCATCATTTCCTCAATCTGCTTTGTGGTTTTCTCGTTCATTTTTGTATCCTCCGTTTGTGTATTTTCCTTTCGGTATACACATATTAACTCTACATTTGGTATTTATCAAGTTAATTAGACACTATATATTGAACGAATGTTACATTCTATGATTGTGTATATCAGCCACGAATTTTCCGTACCACATCAACACCGAGAATGACATTCAGACCCGAACCCGTGTCCCACCGTACAAGCAGGCTGCCTGCGTCATCAACGCCGTGAACCGTTCCGTGTGTGCCTATGGGCGGTGCTTGGGGATCGTCCATTGAAACAAGCTCCACACGGCAGCCGACAGGATATTTTCTGCGGTAATATTCCAGTTCGTCTTTACTCGGAAATCTCATTTGAAACACCTACATTTCTGAAAGCCGATGAACCGTTAAGGTTTCTCAGCAGTATTTTTCGCTCGGTCTTGTATTCCATTCCGATAAAACCAAGTCGGAGAAGAAAGCAGCGGAATGTGTATTTGTCATTATCGGTTTTCCGTTCCTTTGCAGTCACACGCTTTGCATTTGCGGCAAGGTTGCAAAGTGCAGAAACGAAATGTGTATATGCCTTGCTTTCATCTGCGCTGCAATCAGAGAACCACGGGAATTTCACTGTGCTGTCCGTGACCTCGATAGGCAGCGCATCAACAGCTAATGCTTTGCGGATAAGAGTATTTTTGGCATCAATCAGCTTGGTAAGGTTTTCAACCGCCACACCCTCAAGAGGAATTTCAACTGTAAGCCCAATATTTTCGCTGTGTGCAGCTTCTTCAACATGGACGGGTACTTCTTCGCTCGTTGTTTCCTGTGGCGTATCAGCACTTGTATCATCTGTTTCGGCGATGAAACCCTGTTCTGCAAGATATGCTAAAAGGCTTGCGGCGTCAACGCTGTCCTCAAATTCAAGGTTGCCATCTTTTGTTACTGTGAAATCACCAATGCGATAAGCGTATGTAGGTGTTTTCATATATACCGCCTTTGTTTCTGTGAACTTGCTGATCGCCTTTACCAACTGCTTTCTGTCCTGTGCGTTGTAATATACAGTCATACGCTGTACCTCCTTATGTTTTTGTACTACACATATTACTCAAACAGGAACATAAGTCAACCAATTATCAGCAGAAAACCGTACATTCTGCGTAATGCACAATGTACGGCTTGAATATTATGTCGGAATGTAGACTTTTACCTCCACGCCAAGCCTATGGCAGTTGTCAATAACGAATTTTGTCCCTCTGGACTGTCCGTCCCAGAAAGCGAGAACAATATCTGCATATTCAATAATTGTAATATTCCGTTTCAGCGGAGCGGACCTTCCGTATTTTTCGTATTCGGGCAGAAACTCTGTTAGCTTTATACCGTGCGATAAGGAATATTCTCTTGCCGAGGTATCTACTCCTATTGCCCCTCCTGAAACTATCTCCGTGGTATTTGTGGGAAGATACTTTTCTAAATCAGAAACGTAAAGACTTCTTGAACCAATAACAGCTACTTTCATAATAACCTCACAATAAACATATTATGAACACAAATAGCGTCCACTCTATGCATTATAGCATAAAGTGGTGTTAAAATAAAGCCATTATGAACATATACAGGAGGATTTATATGGCTATAAAGAGTTTATCTATCCGAATTGATGATGAAATGCTGGACAAACTGCATTACGTTGCCGATTATGAAGCTCGTTCAGCAAACGGTCAGATAATTGTTCTTATCCGTGAATGTATTGAGCAGTTTGAGGAAAAGCACGGCAAAATCGAACTTGGAAAATCTACTCCCGACAAAAAGTGACCAATTTTATACCTGATAAAACAAAATACACACAAGGCAACGCCACACCATTACCCCACAGCTTGTACTCGGCAGAGTCGCTGTGGGGATTTTTCATTTCTCCAATTCATTATAACCTGTTGTCTTACCATCACGCACCACAGATACACTATCAGCCGAGCCGACCTGTTCAATATACCGCTTCACGATAACATCGCAGAACTTTTCGTCAAGTTCAATGGTATAGCAAATTCGGTTTGTCTGCTCACAAGCAATAAGCGTACTGCCACTGCCGCCGAACGGGTCAAGAACTATGCAGTTGCTCATGCTTGAATTCTTTATGGGATAAGCAATAAGCGGAACAGGCTTCATTGTAGGGTGGTCACCGTTCTTCTTCGGCTTGTCAAACTCCCATATGGTGGTCTGCTTGCGGTCGGAATACCATTGATGCTTGCCATTCTTCTTCCAACCGAACAAGCAAGGCTCATGCTGCCACTGATACGGGGAACGCCCGAGAACAAGTGACTGTTTCTTCCATATACACGTTCCGGAGAGATAAAAACCTGCATCAGCAAATGCCTTTCTGAAATTAAGTCCCTCTGTATCTGCGTGAAAAACATAGATGCTTGCATCATCAGCCATAGTCTTTTCCATGCAGGTGAAAGCGTCCAGCAAGAACTGATAGAACTTCTCGTTTTCAAGATTATCATTCTTGATTTTTCCTGCGCTCCCCTCATAATTTACATTGTAGGGCGGGTCGGTTACCGTGAGATTTGCCTTTTTGCCGTCCATAAGCACTTCATAGGTTTCAGGCTTGGTGCTGTCACCGCAGAAAAGTCTGTGGCTGCCAAGCAGCCACAGGTCACCCTGTTTTGTAATACAAGGTTTCTCCAGTTCTGCATCAACATCAAAACCATCTTCTTTTGCATCATCGTCCGTATCGAAAAAGGCTGCGATCTCTTTTTCATCAAATCCCGTCAAAGCGAGGTCAAAATCTTCCGCCTGCAAAGCTTCAATTTCGACTTTCAGCATTTCTTCGTCCCAGCCTGCATCAAGAGCCATACGGTTATCTGCAATTATGTATGCTTTCTTCTGAGCAGGAGTAAGATAATCAACAAACACACAGGGCACATCAGTAATGCCCTCTGCCTTTGCAGCCATTATTCTACCGTGTCCTGCAATAACATTGAAATCTCTGTCTATAATAACGGGATTTACAAATCCGAACTCACGCAGCGAGGAGCGCAGCTTGTTAAGCTGTTCCGGCGAGTGAGTTCTTGCGTTATTGACATAAGGGATCAGCTTGTCTATGGAGATAAGCTGCATTTCGCTTGTTGTATTCATGCGCCGTTCCTCCTTTTCATAACTTTTTGCAGTCCCTTACGGGCATCAGCAACATTTCCTTTGACCGCCTGTCCTTTTATGGTTCTGTACTGCTGTGGTGTAAGTCGGTGTCGCTGGCTTTTAAGTTCCTTGAAGAAATTCATCGTATCATTCTGCATAGTATTATCCTTTCCTTGAACGGAGCAGCTTCTCCATTGTATCATTCAGATCATCACCCACAGGCTCGGTGCAGTTCTCCTTGACAATACCATAAATTTCGTACCAAATAAGGTTGGCACTTTTCTGAAACTGCTGCGACATCTGCACGAAGGGCGATGCAATAACACCGCCGGTTGTGGGGTGTTTACCGAGCAAGCCATAGCTGCTGATTGCTTCTTCGCACTGAATGTATCGTGCAAAAGCCTGTGCGTAGGCTTCAACAAGCCGCTTGTTTACAAGATTCTCACAGTTTCTTTGTTTCAGCCACAGCCATATTTCCTTGTATATTTCATCAGCACCAAGCGGAATACCATTCTTCTGCCTTGCCGAAAGATATTCTCCCGGCTTTGGCATATCCACGCCGTTAAGCACAGCGCCCTCCGGCAAATCAACTGCGTCCAGCTCCTCTGCGTCAAAGTTGGGAATGTCATTGCTTATTATTTTGGCGTTCTGCCCTTTTTGTATTTTTTCAGCCGCAGGAGTGGGCTTTCCTCCTGCACGGACTCGTCTGCCACCCCTGTTTGTACCGTCTTTAGCTATCTTTCTCACCTCGTTTTTGAGCAAGGGGTTTAATACCCCGTTTGAACCCCTATTTTTACACACGAAACCCCACGCCGTTGCCCGATATGATAGGTACAGAGATTTGACCGCCCCTACCGGTCTAAAAATTGACAAATCATAGAAAAAGTGATATAATAATTATAATTAAATAGTTGGTAATCGCTATTGCCCTTTTCCTTGCATCCAGATTTCCGATTGATGTAATAACACTCCTTTTAACATTTGTACAAACGCTTATTGCTGTTTTGACTTATTTTGAAGGAGATGAAAAGATTATGGAAAACAGAAACAACACGGTTTGGTGCGGTACACGCGGAGTGATCAAGTATGTCTGTGAAATCTATGAAAATGGTAATAACGTTACAAGCGTGCTGCGATGGGTTCGAATCCTGTCCGCTCCGCCATACATTTTGGACTACCTTCATGCGGGTAGTCCTTTATTTTCGGTCACCAATATCGTGGTGGATTTTCGTATGACAAGACTGACATAGGCTCATAAGATTATCCTTTGAGTGTGTGCCGCCCTGAGAGAGGGGCTTGATATGATGAACTTCCTCCACAGGTGTCAGCCGCCCGTTTTGTAAGCACATCTCACACAAAGGATGCTCTTCGGCATATATGTCACGGATACGCTTCCAGGTACGGCCGTACTTTTTGTTTATATCAGCGGGGCGCTCATACTTATCGTACTTCCTCCGTGCTTCGGTTTTATGTTTCTCGCAATACTGCCCGTCACATAAATTCGGACAGCCGGGATAGGAACACGGTCGCTGCGGTCGTCTGGGCATTGGGTTCATCTCCTTTGGTATAGGAAAAGCCACGCAGGTTTTTCCTACATGGCTTTCTGTATTCTTTGCTATCATAATAATAACATATATCGGCAATCTCATTCTATCACATTTACTCTCATGTTACTCCGGCACAACAATTTCTTTCAATGCAGCGCTGTGCATACGATGTATGTGCTGCATGGAGTAATTCATATCCACCGCAATCTGCTCCCAAGTTATAAAGCAGAGGTAACGTTTTTCAAGGAGAGTCTGATATTCAACATTCGGCACAGCCTTGATTACGCCCATTATCTCTTTCTTCAAATCCACAAGCTTTTCAATATCCTTTTTAATGCTGTCTTCCAAATCAACGATTTTTATGACGCAGTCTTCGACACGGGAATGTCCCCGATTGGGGTTTCTCGGCATATCGGAAAAGGTTGTGGTGCATTTTGCAGCAAGCTCGTTGAGTGACGCAATCTGCTGAGTCTTGGAATTGATGCGGTCATCAAGAAAACGTGCTTGCAATAAATAATCCTTTGCGGTCATATTCTACACCTCCGTAAATCATAAGCATGTCTTAACAGCTGAAATAAGCTCAGCCTGTGTTGTGTCCTTAGCTTTCAGTGCGTTCAGTATCTTTGCATCAATGGTGTCCTTGGTGATTATGTGCTGTATTACCACCGTGTTTGATGTCTGACCCTGTCTCCAAAGGCGTGCGTTCGTCTGCTGATAGAGTTCCAAACTCCATGGTAAAGAAAACCATACAAGTGTTGAACCACCGCTCTGAAGATTCAAGCCGTGTCCTGCTGATGCAGGATGGATAAGTGCAACGGGAATTTTGCCGCTGTTCCAATCGGAAATATCTTCGCTTGACTTTATCTCTCGAACATCAAACCGTTTCTTGATACGTTCAAGGTCATGCTTGAACCAGTAAGCCACAAGCAGCGGCTTTCCGTTCATGCTTTCGATTATATCCTCCAAAGCGTCAAGCTTACCGTCATGTACTTTAACGATACTGCCGTCATCGGAATAAACTGCTCCGCTTGCCATCTGTGACAGCTTATTTGAAAGTGCTGCAGCATTTGCGGCAGTTACTTCGTTATCATCGGAAGTAAGAACAAGCTCCTTTTTCAGCTTTTCGTACTTTTCCTTTTGCTTTTCCGTAAGCTGCACAGTGTACTCCGAATTTATCAGTTCAGGCATTTTAAGGTGGTCGGTGGCTTTCATCGAAATGGTAATGTCAGATATTCTGTCATAAATCTGATGTTCAGCATAAGGCAGCGGCTTGTAGCTGTAGATTATCATACCATTTCGTTTGTCAGGCTGAAAGTATGCATCACGGTACTGGCTGATAAATCGTCCAAGCCTTTCTCCCATATCAAGCAGACGAAACTCTGCGTACAAGTCCATCAAGCCGTTTCCGGCAGGAGTACCGGTAAGACCCACTATGCGTTTCAGCTTGGGACGAACCTTCATAAAAGCCTTGAACCGTTTTGACTGGTGGTTCTTGAAAGAGGACAACTCGTCAATAACAGCCATATCGAAATCGAAAGAGAAACCGCTGTCCTCAACAAGCCACTGAACATTCTCTCGGTTGATGATGTAGATGTCTGCGGGAATACTGAGAGCTTTGAGCCTTTCCCGTTCTGTGCCGACCACAACGCTGTAACGCAGATCTTTAAGATGCGACCACTTTTCGATTTCAGCTGACCATGTGTCACGAGCCACACGCAGCGGTGCAACAACCAGAACCTTATGTACATCAAAGCTGTCGAATAGCAGGTCATTTATTGCTGTCAGCGTTATGCTTGTTTTGCCAAGTCCCATGTCAAGAAGCACTGCGGAAATGCTGTGACTTTCAATATAGTCAATGGCATACTGCTGATAGCTATGAGGTATAAAATTCATTTGGCATCTCCTCCAATCATTTCATCAAGTATTGTCTTTATCTGTTCTGCACTGTCAATGATGAATACCCGAAATCCGAGGTTCATCAAAGCTTTGTGTCTTGCTATCTGCAGAGGTCTTGGTTTCTTGCCCGTTGCTTTTAGTTCGGCAAAGGCGATTTTGCCAACAGGAAGGAGTATCAATCTGTCCGGCATTCCATCAAAACTTGGTGACACGAATTTCAGACACAGACCTCCTTTTGCTTTGACAGCTTTCACAAGCTTTTGTTCTATCTGTTTTTCACCCATTTGCAGCTCCTTTATCGTCAATGGTGATGGTCGGTGATACTCTTTTCATAAACTTTCTTATAGAGCATTTTTTATAAAAATTCAGCCCTAAAGGGGAGTTTATAATCAAACCTCCACCGACCGTCACCTTTATGGTTTTAATCGTCCATAAAGTCTGATTTTAAGCGGATTCCGTAGACTATGACACCGGTCTTTGTTTTACGCTTTGAAAAGCCTGCGGAATCAAGTCCTGTGTAAAAATCCGTAGTGCTCCTTGTATATTCTCCGGTTCTCGCACAGTACGCACGGTACTCCTGATAAAGCTCTCCCGACTTCTGTATATATGACGCATCGACCTCGCAGCAGTCTTCGATGAACATAGAAAGCCAGTCGTTATTCTCACGGTACTTTTCGATGGCATCACTTACGCATTGCGGAATAGTCAGCTTGAAATTATATTCGATGACCTTCTTCGCGCCTTCGATAATCCATGACAGCACTGCTCCTCCTGCTTTTTCAAAAAGGAAATCTGCATAATTTTTGATGTCGGACTTACCCTCAATTTTTGCATTGAAGGGTATAACTATAAGCCTACGCCAAGTGCCCTCGTCATTTGCACCGACTCTTGGAAGATGGTTTGTGTACAGCACGAGGGTATGCGTAGGGATAAATTTGAAAGGATCACGATATTTCTTCTCTGCCGAAACTTCATCGGTCGAACACAGCTGCTTTACCACAGAGGTATTCAGCCGCATACCTTCTTCAAGTTCCGCTGCAATAACAAGCCGCTTTCCCTTAAGTTCAGCCATCTCGGGTCGAACGTTGCGAGTGCACTTCATTGTGAGGGCATCGGCAGATATACTGCCGATGTACGAGCCAAGCACACGGGAAATAGTGTTCCAGAACGTAGACTTACCATTTCTGCCCTCGCCATAGGATATAATCAAAGCTTCCAAATACACCTTGCCTATTGCCGACAGCCCGACTATCTGCTGAACGTACTCAATAAGCTCAGTATCACCGCAGAAAATGCTTTTTACAGCCTCCAGCCATATATCCATATTTTCATCATCGGGCGACACAGCGGTCACTTTTGTTATGAGGTCAGAAGCAGAGTGCTCGTTGCTTTCACCGGTACGCAGGTCGTATGTAGCGGCAGGTGTATTCAGCAGAAATTCCTGCGAATCAAAATCCTTTATATCACGCAGAAGCATAGGCTTTGCTGCCTGTAATGCCGATATAATATACTTCATATCCCTACGTTTCATAACGAACGCCTTGTATGCAACTGCAGCTGAATATTCTGCAAAGGCTTTTTCGCTGTTTTCGTTTATTGCCTTTTGCAGTTCCTTGCCGCCTGCCATAACAGCGTCCTTATCAATGCCGGATTTTACGAGGGCATTTTCAGCCTTTTCAATGGCAAACTTAGCTTCTGTAAGCTGTTTGTCGAGGAAATCCTCGCAAGCGCTGACTGCAAGCTGCTTTGATTCCGCCCAACGGATCCCGTCATAACGCATAAAATCCGTAGCATCGGTAAAAACAAGTTCTCCGCTGTATTCACGGGAGAGAACCTTAGCCTGTCCGATATCGGAATAATCATCGGGTTTCAGCTTCATATCAGCATTGTACTGCTCGGGAGGAATATATCCTGCCTGCTTGGATACCTTTTTGCCGAATTTTACTGCGCTGTTCCATATTGAATTCAACTCATCGCTTTCAAGAGGAGGGTCACACTTTTCAGCCTGTTTCAAGAATTGCTGATATGCTTCATCTGTATTTCCAAGGCGTTTTATAACACGTCCGGCAAAATGGGACATAGTCGCATTACGCTGTCCCTCGGGTATAGCTGCAACTTGTCCGTTCGGCATATCTTCGGCAAAGATATCATCTTCAAGGAACTCGGTAAGATTCATACTCCCCTGATATACTTCGACATCAGCGGGATTTGTACCGAAGAAGAATCTTGCAGCATCAAGAGCCTTTGTATCGAAGAAAGGAAAGAGAAAGTTAATCTGCTTCTTCATAGTGTTATATAATTCTGCGTCTGTAATATAGTCAATCGGGAAAAGCACATGAAATTTCGGACGTGCCTGTTTGCCGCCTTTGGCTTTCATGTGATTTCTGCTGTAATGGATACCAAAGGTCACATCCGGAAAAGCTGCCCTTACATCATCGGGAGTTACCCAATCTTTCGAATTTTCTGAATGGTCATTGTCGCAGTCAACTGTAAGGCAATCGCTGCCGAGAAAATTATCATTGCTTCTGTAGCTGTTCTTGTACTTGGCACACACATAATCATGGCTGACTGCTGCCTTAAGTGTTGATTCATCGAGTATTTTCTGCTCATGTGGATAGATACAATTTGCCGGATTGCCAATAACATCGGAACTGTAAATAGTGAACATCAAAAAGCACTCCTTTCAATCTTTTTTGTAAAATTCACATTCGTAGCCGTCTGCACGAAGCGGAAGTCCTTTTGCCCAAGGCGGAGTTCTGCCCATCATTTCGCATATATCGGACAGATTTGTATCAGTAGGACATTCAATGATAAGTTCATCGTGAACGTGACCGCATATTCTGTAATCTTTGAGATCTTTCATAGCGTAGCACAGTATATCTCTGCTGACAGCCTGAATAATATTCTCCACGAACTTAGGACCGTAGCTTTCGATACGCTCCCATTTCTTTGTTGAACCCACACCTTCATAGGTAACAGACTCACCGCCGAATATGTTTTCTCCAATGCGGGGTTTAACGTATGAAAGCCTTCTGTCGCTCGGGAGCGTAATAAATAACATTCCGCTTTGGTATGAGAATTTTATCCCATGTGTTTCAGCAGGAATACGCTCTTTTATCGTCTGTTTGACGCAGCGGTCGACTGCCCACCAAAAATTCACTATGTTTGGATTGGAACTGCGCCACATATCAACAAGCGGCTGAAGCTCGTCCTCCGAAAGTCCCATCTCCAATGCGCCCATTGATTTCAAAGCGCCGACAGAACCGCCATAACCCAACGCAAGTTCGGCTATTTTGCCTTTCTGACGAAGATGCCCGTTGACCCCATGTTTCTCAACGGGTACACGAAACATCTGCGATGCAGACGCACAATAGATATCGCCGCCTTTCGTAAATACATCAAGACGCCATTGTTCTCCGGCAAACCATGACAGAACTCTTGCTTCGATAGCCGAAAAGTCCGAAACAATGAATTTCATACCCGTTTTCGGCACAAATGCCGTGCGTATAAGCTGAGAAAGCGTGTCTGGAATATCATCATAGAGCAATTCCATAGCAGTGTAGTTCCCGCTGTTCACAAGTTCACGAGCCTGTTCGAGGTCTGAAATATGGTTCTGCGGAAGATTTTGCAGCTGAATAAGCCGCCCTGCCCACCTACCGCTGCGGTTTGCACCGTAGAACTGAAACATTCCGTGTGCGCGTCCGTCGGAGCAAACAGCATTTTTCATTGCCTGATACTTCTTTACTGAGGATTTCGCCAGCTTTTTGCGGAGTTCCAGTACATCTGCAAGAGATTTCGGTGCAGTTTTTATAAGTTCCGCAACAGCCTTTTTACCGAGAGTATCGGTATTCAGACCATTTTCCGAAAGCCATTGTTTCATCTGAGAAACGGAATTCGGGTTATCAAGAGAGGTAAGTTCCTGCATTTTCGCAGAAAGAAAAGCCTTTGAACACTCGTCAAAAAGTATTGCATTATTCACAACCGCCATATCAAGAGCAATCCCACGGTCGTTAATCTGCTGGTCAAGGCAGTATTCTTTCCATACAAAATTCGGAACGGGAAACTTACGAAGTTTATCTTGAATAGACATTTCAACTTCAACGTCACGCTTGTTATATGCCTTGAAAAGTTCCCATTTTTCGGGAGCATGAACAGGAAGATTTCTTGTTCTCCCATCATTTGCCTTTGTGGGTGCGCAAGGAATACAGAAGTATCTTATGAGGTCTTTGCATTCCTTTAATTTCTGTTCAGATAAACCGAGAACTGCTCCCGAACCTGCAAGGGAAAGCGGAAGTCCCATGTATGCAACCCATATCATAGAGCATCTCCACGATGACGGTTCAAGATACTCTCCGTAGGGCAAGCCAAGGTATCTCGACAGACACACTCTCTCAAAAGAGGCATTGAACGCCCATTTAATAACGGTATTGTCCGTCAAAGCAGCAATAATATCCTCGGGAATCGTATCACCCTGCGCCAAATCATAAACCACGACTTCGCCGCAATTTATTGAAACAGCAAAAAGAAGTATCTCAAAAGCGGGAGATTCAGCATATCTGTACACACCGCACTTGGAAAGGTCAACATCACTGAATGTTTCAAGGTCAATAGACATAGATTTGATTTTTTTCATAGTTTTCACCTCAGAAAAGGGCGGCAGCAGATGCCACCGCCCTCACGGATCACGTATCTTTTCCTGAACGCTTGCGATGCTTGAAATACTCTCTCAACACATCAATAAAAATCACTATATTTCCGATTACCGCACCTACCGAGATACCGAAGCAAAACATAAGCATAAAATTCTGAAAATCTGTCATAAAGCACCTCACGCAAGGAAATCATCATCGGCAGCAAAATCGTCCTCTGCACGAGATCTGCCACCTAAAGGTTCACCGTCTGCAATCTTCTGAAGGTTGTTAAGTCCGCAAGCGATACCCCTGTTGCCGTTAGAATTAAAAGCATAAAGGCTGATAGACGCTCTGCCGTACACGCCACTGTAAACTTCGCTGCGTTCAAGAATAGTATTGCAGTCAGCATCGACGATGCCGGGGGCAGTTGCAGAGTTTGCGTTAATAAAATAACTGTTAGCATAAGCGGGGTCATCGGGACGCTCAACATCACCGTCACGGAGAGGGGTCTTGATAGCAGAGAGTGCAGGAACAGTGCGGCCGTTTCCCTTAAGCTTGGATTCACCCTCGGTGTATGCAGCCTCAATAGCTGCATTGATCTTTGCTACGGTCTTAACATCGGACTTTGGAATGATAAGTGAAACGCTGTACTTGGGAGTGCCGCCGTTGATGGACTTTGCGTCCCATACGTTTGCATAACTCCACCTTGTCTTAGGACCTGTAATTACCTTTGTAGGATTTGCAATTTTACTCATAGTTAGTTTTCCTCCTTGAAATCATCATTTGCTGTATTGATTGCCGGACGTTTGTCAGACAAAGGAACTAATGTTGGCTTGCCCTGTGGCTTTTCGATAAGTCCACCGAGCAGTTCGTTGAATTTCTTTTTTCCGAGAAGTGTGGTCATAGCAGTAATTCCGAGAATACTATGCTCATACGGGTCAAATCCTGCGGACTTTACTGCATCAATGACAGCTTTTTCATCGGTATACTTGCGGTTGGAACGTCCTTCAACGACTTTAAAGCCATCGTATGTAACGCCGCTGAGAGCCTGACGCAGAGCATATTCCTTAACGTCAGCTGCCCAAAATATGAGTTCGTCAGCTTTGGCAAGAATGGCGGCAATTTCAATATCATCAAGCATTGCCGGAGGTTCAAAGTCATATCTGGCAAGTTCAAGATTGTACTCTGCACGTTTACGACAGTTTGTCCTTACCTTGCAGAAGCGACAATGCTCTCCCGCTTTGAAATTACCTTCACCTTTAGCTGCAAGTTTGGCTGCCGGAACAAGAACCACTTCTGCCCAGCTGAGAAGTTCATCCTTGGAAATTGTGTATGTGCTGATGTTATACCTTCGGGGCTGGAATATGGTCATGCTGATCGTATCAATATCATAGATACCGTCAAACAACTCCAAAGCACCGAGAGAATAAAGCAAAAGTTGAGAATTGTTTTCAGCATTAACTTCCACACCTTTACCGTATTTAAGGTCAATTATGGAGAGGGTGCCGTCGGCAACGATAACGCAGTCACCGGTGCCGAACCCGTCCGGAACCCATTTGGAGAAATCAAGGTGTTGTTCGACCAAAACGATAGGGTCTTCACAGGCTGATTTTGCCTTTTCGACCTGCTTCGAAACGTATGCAGCGTAATCGGAAGTACAGTTATCCATTTCCTCATCAAAGGAGGTGAGGTTTTCGGTAGGGTCGGTAGTTTCCATTCCGAGCATAGTTTTCAGCTTGTGTTCTGCAAGCATGTGGGCTGCAGTTCCCGCCATTGCATATTCACTGGTGGTGTTGGGAAATTTAGCGCAAAGCTGAGCCGCCGGTGGGCAAGAAATCCAAATATGACTGCTTGAAGCCGAGAGAATTGCGTGTTTATCAGGCATTTCCCAACACCTCCACATTTGCGAGGACGGACTCATAGTCTTCGGGTTTTACAGCCGAAAGCCTGTCCGCACCATGCTTTGCGATTATTGCCTTAACTTCTGAAGTAAATCCTGCACGGGACTTTTCAGCACATACGGCTCTGACTTCCTCAAGAGTAAGCTGCTTTTTCGGCAGTTTCTTCGGCTCAGCACTCTGGATAGTTGGCTTATCTTCCGTGGAGAAAAGCACATTCAGCCTGCTCACGATATCATTCAAAGATGATACAATATCCGACAATTCTCTGATGATCAGTACTATTTCGCTTAATTTGCTCATTCTTTCTCACTCCTTCCATTGATTTACTCTGCTGCTTGATCTGAACAAGTTTGTTTGCCAGCCGCTTGGATACTGTGCTTATATCAGCAAGAACGCTGATAAGCTCATCATCCGCCGACTGTACTTTTCTTGCTTCTTCCATATTCTCACCTCCCGCAAGGAGTAGTATCGGTGAACCCCTTCACTACCCATTGCGGACAAACATATCGTTTTGGCGGAGTGTTTTCACAGCTTTTAGAAAACATTAGGAAAATCTTTCTTTACGATAGATACAGCCTTATTCCAACGGTCTGTAAAGGTCTTGCGAGGGATACCGATTGCTTTAGAAATATCCGTATTCGTCATACCATCAAGACGCATATTAATTATTTCAAGTGCCTGCGGCATAATTTCGGTAAGACGGGCTACAAGGGATTCAAGTACGATACGATCAGCCACAAGATCCTCAATAAGAGGAGAAGATGTGGAAACAGTATCAGCCATCGCCTTTTCGTTGCCCTCGTCATCGGTCATGCAATAATCAAGGGAAATCGCATCGCCGGCTCTCCTGAACGGGCATGTAAAGCAATCCATATCACAGGAAAGGCGCTTTTTGGCAGGGCATACACACTTGCCATGGTACTGCTGACGCTGTCTGAAAGCGTTGATTTCACGGTAGTAGTTATTGAACTCCCCTTTGGAAACGGGAACACGTTCACCTGTGGAACGGATAAATATGTAGTACTGTTTTTCATCATTTGTCATAAAAAGTCCTCCGATTTTCGATTTCTCGAAACGGAGGACTCATGAGTGCTGCCCAAAAAGGGTATAGGAAACCCAACCGCAGTCCAAACGGAGTTCTCCGTTTCGGATTGCAGCTAACCTACCCACAAGGCAGCTGTACTGTTCTATTGTCCGCCATTGCCGTTGGGTCACGGTGATCAATTCGTGCGGCAATGGTGGTTTATATCAAAGAGTTAAAGACCTTTGATATGTCAAACATAGTGGAATTAATTGTCACTTAAATACAAATTTACATTTTTCTTGCTTTCCTCCTGTGAATGACCAAATTTATGTGTTTTCTTACAATACTATCCTATCGTTCTGAAGTTCGGCTGCCATAGTTCGTAAGGTTCTTTAGGTTCTGAGGGTTTTATTTTAAAAAATGTGAAAATCCATTGTTTTATAACATTGAATTTGACTTAAAAGATTGTAATTTGGAATTTTCTGTGATATAATATGATTTAATAGATTTTTTTAAGGTTATGGTATTCATCACCCAAACCCTCATTTCTGTGAAAATAGAGTAAATTGGAGGAGTGAACTGTGTCAAATTGCGTTTATCCCCGCCTTTGTGGAGGCACTTTCTTCACCTTGGTATTGCAAGCACTAAAGCAGCGAGTTAAAGTAAGAGAACACTATAATGGCGAGAGGGATGGTCTCTCTGATCCTGAGGTTTTGATAGGGCTAATCAAGGTCATCAACCCTAATTATCAGGTACCGAAAAATGGGCTGAATAAAGGAAAAACAAACGACTATAAGTCGTGCAAGATCTCCGATGGAACGTATCTACCGTTTGGCGATACACCAGAGGTTCGCACATTTGATTCTCGTATAAAAACCTCATACCAAGAAGCGTTGAAACCTATGACTGCTTTTATACAGGATTTTCTCGACACTGGCACAGCAGTTCGAAAGCATGAGCTACTGGTTAAGGCTCTCATCGATCTCATCCAAAAGGATCAGTCTATTCCGGAACAGGATGAGTTCTTCATAGGCGAGAATGATGAAAAAATCAAAAAAGCCGCATTTGGCGACCTATCAGAAGTGTACCTCCCGTCTCTCTTGCTTGGAGTATGGCACTATGCAGTTGTTTTCCAAAAAGATAATACTGTAGGTCAGATGACTTATGATGAGTGGTGTCCCTCACAAGGCGGTGGCAAACGAAACTATGTAGCGAATATGGGTGAAGGCGTCCTTGATGAACTGATCGTGAAAGTTCCAGAATTGAAGGAAAAAGAATCTTCTGTCGATGGAGATGCCGAGTCTGTCGAAACCGAAATCTACAAGGAACCACAGCCTCAGACTGTTCAGCAGACCGTGAACCATCCGTTTGTGTTCAACTTCACGCAGCACGGAGATAACAATACTCAAATCGGCCACATAGAACGCTATCACGCCGACAATAAGGAGAATTGACACAATGGAAAAAGACAATAAGATAGTAACTTCGAGCAGTCAACCTCTGCAGATAGTAAGTCCCGGACGGTCAACGCCTTTGGAGTTCAAACAAGAAGGAAGTGGTAACACCCAGATTGGCCATGTGGAACATTTCGATACAACAGTCAAGCAAACAATTTTGATCATGAATGGCTTTCAACCTAATAACAGATTAACCGCTCCACAAAGTGTGACATTCAATTATGACTGTTTCAACCTGTTTGTCCTCGGTGATGAAAAATACGACCAGCCGACATTCATAATGCCAAAGAACCGCACCTTGACCGAATGCACTTCAGAAGAAATGAAAGCGCAATGCGCCTCGTTGACACCTGAAGCAATTCAGATTATAAAAACATTTCCGGCGCTGTTCTGCAGCGAGAATCATAATTTCTCAAAAACCGATCCGAACCACATGGCTTATTATGGCTATGTGAATGATATAAAAATTCAGGACAATGGGATCAAAGTTTACTTTCAAATTCTGAACACCTTCCCACAACAAATATTGATCGATATGGCTGAAGATTTGTGCATTGACGGTGCTAGGTATTATAACGAACTCTGCCGGACGCATTGGTCTATAAAGAAAATAAACATGATAGAAGTTTTCGAGCAGCACGGGTACAATGTATTCAAGCTCTAAATCATTGAATACAGACACAGAAAGAAACGGAGAAAGTATAATGAAATGCGAACACGAATAAGTTACTGTTAAAAATGGAAAAACTTAAAGACATAGCGGCACACCTCAACATTAGTCTGGGTACCGTTCGTACTCGAATAAAATAAAGCAAGCTCACATTTTATAAAGTGGATAAGAGCTACATGTTCAAGATTTTCGAAGTGGACTAGTGAATCCGCGAATGTCGCTTTCAAAACTAAACAAAGAAAGGTATGGGATATATGCAGAGAAAGATTCCTTCGGCTATTACGAAAATCACTCTCGATCGCGCCACTTTTTCAAATATGCCGGTCACCAATCTCACTTTTATAAACTTCTTCTATGGCAATAACGGCGTTGGAAAGTCATCCATCGCTCACTCCATTGACGAGGATGATGGCGTTGAGTGGGCCGATGGGAAGACCCGTAACGATTACGATGTCCTCGTTTATAATCAAGACTTCATAAACGACAACTTTAAAAATTACGGAGATTTGGCTGGTGTCTTTATCTTCGGTGAAGAAGATATTGAGGCAAAGAAGAAGATTGCCGAATTGACTGAAAAGAAAAAAGAAAAGTCTGACGAACGCACAAAAGCACTTGAAGACTACATGGCCAAAAAAAATGGTATAGATGCCACAATGATAGGGCTTCAGGAAACTTGCTTCACGACCACTGCTGATATTCGGAAGCGCTTTGAAAAATGCATGGATGGCAAAAAGCAGAAAAAGAGCTTTACAGATGCAGTCCTTGCCGAAAAATCTCCGACCAAAATGGACATTGCAAAACTTGAGCAGCTCTACGATGTTGCTTTCGATGATACAGCAAGAACTTATCCGGAATTCAAGCGTGCTGGTTCAAAAGCCACCTACGGCGGTCTGCCAGGAAAGGAGCTTTTGGACATGATAATTGTCAGTAGCAGCGACACCCCGTTTGCGAACTTTATGAAAGCGTTAGGTATTTCGGCTTCTTCATGGGTTCGCGAAGGTCATGCCCACTATTCTGCCGCAGCAGCTGGAAAATGTCCTTATTGTCAGCAGACTTTACCAACTTCTTTTGAAACGGATATTGCGACATGCTTTGATGCGCAGTATCAACAGGAAATTCGTGAGCTCAGTCAATTCAAGACTACATATGAAGTTGAAACCGCAGAGATCGTCCGTGAACTAAAGGCGAACATGACTGATGTTCTTGAAACTATCAACCTGAAAACTTATCAGGAAAAAATTGCGCTGCTTGAGAGCAGTTTTAAAATCAACCGTCAGCGCATTGCTGATAAGTGCAAAGACCCAGCCACCACCGTCTCTCTTGAAGATACTGACACACTTCTTCTTGAAATTGGCGGCATCATCGACGACATCAATAAGGTAATCAAGTCAAACAATGATGTAGTCAATGAAAAGAAAACAAGCAAAGCAAAATGCAAAATGGCAATTATGCAGCATCTCGCCTATTTGCTTGCTGATGAAGTGAAAAAATACAATGACGAAGTTACACGTTTGAATAAGGAACTTAAAGAAATAACAGCCCACGGAATTCAACTTCGCAAGGAAATCTCTGATCTGACAAAAGAAATCTCTGAGCTGAATAAGCATAATGCAAATACGGAAGCAGCAATCGACAGTATCAATAAGATTCTCCGCGAGTCCGGATTCCAAGGCTTCAGCATTCGTGCCAAGGCGGATGAAGAGAATGCCTACGAAATCATTCGTAATGACAATTCTGTTGCCGAGAACCTAAGTGAAGGTGAACGGAATTTTATTGCATTCCTGTATTTCTACCATCTGGTTCGCGGTAGCAAGAACAACAAGGAGATCAAGGATAAGATTGTCGTTATTGATGACCCTGTGTCCAGTATGGATAGCACAGCACTGTTCATTGTCAGCTCTATTGTAAGAGAGATGATCAATGTTTGCCGAAACAATACCGAATACCTGAATCCGCAGGTGCCTGGTGACTACATCAAGCAGCTATTCATTCTAACGCACAACGTGTACTTTCATCGTGAGATCACTTACCAGCAAATCTCTTATTATCTTTGCACTTCTTTCTACATAATCCGTAAGAGCGATAATATTTCGACCGTAAAGCTCTGTGTCCGTCAGAGCAAGGAAATTCCTTCGGAGCAGGAAAACTATAATCCTGTCCAGAACTCCTATGCAGCCCTTTGGGAAGAACTCCGAGATTTGCAGTCCACAATTCCAGCACTAAATGTGATGCGCCGTATTCTGGAGTATTACTTTCTTCAGCTCTGCGGCTACGAAGGTAGCGACCTCCGTGAGCTCGTTCTGGAAAAAAAGGAGAACCGCGAAAAATTCATCAAGCCAGTCGAAGACGGCCAGCCTGATATGACTGATTATCAGCTTGCTTCTTCACTGCTGGCTTATATCAATAACCCCAACGGTATCAGCGACGGTCTCAATTATGTGGAGGACTACGATGACGTCGAAGCATATAAGAGGGTATTCAAGATGATATTTGAAGCCTTGGAACAAAGCCAGCACTACAACATGATGACAAACAAGGCAAAGTTCTGATAATGGAACATATTCGAGTATAAAATGTAAAATAACGACAAACTGAGGAGAATAAAAAATGCCAGAAAACAGCGTAATTGACGCAATGTGGGATGATTCCCCTATTGATGTTTCTACAGAAGTAAACTTTATCTGGTCTATCGCAAACAAACTGCGTGGACCATATAGAAGCGATAAATATAAGGATGTTATCATTCCGATGACCATTATCCGCCGTTTTGAGTGTGCACTTGCACCTACAAAGCGTAAGGTTGTCGACCAGTTCAAAGCAAACCCGAATTTCCCGGCAAAGGCGATGTACCGTATTTCCGGCTTCCAGTTTTATAACACCAGTGAGTTTGACCTTGCAGAACTTGTAAATGACGCAGACCACATTGCCGACAATTTCAAGAGTTATCTGCAGGGTTTCTCTGCAAACGTGCTGGAAATTCTGATGTCCAAGGAGCGCGGTCTGAACTTCGGTGAAGAAATCGACAAGATGGATAAGAATAACCGTCTGCTTTCCGTCATCAAGGCGTTCTCCGAGCTTGATCTCAATCCTCGCACCATCGACAATGTGAAGATGGGATACATTTTTGAGGAACTGATCCGTAAGTTTTCTGAAAACGCCGAGGCCGGTGATCACTACACTGGGCGAGATATTATCAAGCTGATGGTCAATATTCTGCTTGCCGAAGGCTGCGATGATATCTTTGACGATGGCAAGGTCATCACCATATTGGATCAGGCCTGCGGCACGGGCGGTATGCTCTCCACCGGGTACAATTTCATCAAGCGTTATAATCCCTCTGCCGATGTGCGACTGTTCGGGCAGGAGATCAACCCGGAGTCTTACGCTATGTGCCTTGCAGAGATGCTCATCAAGGGACAGAATGCCGAAAATATCTGCTATCAGGACACCATGAAAGCCGACCGTTTCAAGTCCACCAAAATGCGCTTTGTGCTTGAAAATCCGCCGTTTGGTACTGCATGGGGCGGTAAAGATGCCGCCGAAGGCGTTGAGGATGCCGTCAACGCAGAATATCAGAAGGGCTTCGATGGTCGTTGGGGTGCGGGACTGCCCGGCTCTGGCGATATGCAGATGCTGTTTTTGCAGTCTGCCATCGACAAAATGGACGATAACTTTGGCCGTGCCGCTATCATCGAAAACGGCAGTCCGCTGTTCTCCGGCGGGAATGCATCTGGTGAGAGCCAGATCCGCCGTTGGATGCTGGAAAACGATCTGATCGAAGCCATCATTGCACTGCCCAATGACCTGTTTTATAACACCGGTATTGCTACATATATTTGGGTGCTTTCCAAGAACAAGCGGGCTGAACGCAAGGGCAAGATTCAGCTGATCGATGCCTCAACATTCTACAAAAAACTGCGTAAGGCTCTGGGCGATAAGAAAAACGAAATTTCTTCGGAAGATCGCAGTGCTGTAACGCGGCTTTATGCAGACTTTACGGATAATGAATATTGCAAGATTTATAATAATGAGGAGTTCATTTACCGGGAATATACGGTCATGCAGCCCCTCCAGCGTAGCTATGCCATTACGGAGGAACGCATGGAAGCCATGCTGTCCAAAGGTGCGCTTTCTTCTCTCTATGACCAGGCCAAGGTGGACGAGCTGGAAAATGCTGAAGAACTGACCGGCAAAGATCAGAAAAAGCTGGAAGCTTATCAGAATAACCAGCTTGTTTATGAAGCAATTGTCTCTGCACTGAAAGCGGCGGTTTCGGAGCAGGTTTATAATTCTCCGGCGGCATTCCTGCCTGTGCTGACGAAAGTCCTTTCCTCCGTGACGGCAGATAAAAAGTTGATTGAGAAAATCGCAGACGGACTTTCCATCATGGACAAGAATGCCGAGATTCAGCGTGACCGCAAGGGTAACATCATCTATGATAAGGAAACCAAGGACACCGAGCTGGTGAAATGGGAAGAAAGCATTGAGGATTATATGGCAAGAGAAGTCCTGCCGCACATCCCGGATGCCACCGCATTCTTTGAGGAGAACCTCGGTGCAAAGAAGCCTGTTATCAAAACCGGCGCGGAGATCCCTTTCACACGGTATTTCTATAAATATCAGCCATCTACGCCGAGCGAGGAACTTGAGACCAGATTTAAGGAATTGGAACTTTCCGTGACTGAGCGTGTGGCGAAGTTGTTCGAGTAAAGGAGGTCTGCGAGGGTGTTTAAGTTTATATTCGAAATACTGACCGACCCTTTGGGACTCCCTATAGAATGGTACTGGGAGTATCTGATTTTGGCTGTGATCGGTGCCGCTGCATACGCTGTTGCTTACCGTTGCGTCGGCGATATGTACAGCGGCGGGATGATTGACGGCAGCACAAGCGGTTCTTTCTTTCATTGGCTCATTCGCCTGATTCTGTTTGTCGCCCTGTGGGCAGTTACCTACGGAATCATTGCAGCGGTAAAATGGCTGACGGATAATTGGGTGCTGGTTCTGTGTATCATGGGTGGAGTTGTCGTTGTTGTGGGTATCGCCACAGTTATTGCAATAATCATATGCAAACGTAAAAATAAAGCGGGATTGGAGGTGTCAGCCGATGAGAACAATGAAAGACAGCGGAATTGAGTGGGTTGGGCGCGTTCCGCAATCTTAACCCTATCCGGGCAGAATTTCAAGAAGTAACTGAAAAGAATAAACTCGGTCTTGTAAAAAACGCACTGAAGTTTACATATGGAAATATCGTAAAAAAGGATAATTTTGATGCAGATGATGACAACTACGTAGCGGATACAATCTTAAATTATACGGTTGTAAATCCAGGGACAATTATGCTTAATGGTCTTAATCTTAACTTCGACTTTGTAAGTCAGAGAGTTGCCCTTGTAAAGGAACGTGGAATTATTACATCTGCGTATATAGCTTTTGCACCAAATTCAAATGGGCGTATTTCTTCTCAGTTTATTACGTATTTGTTAAAGGCTTATGATGGATGCAAAGCTTTTCACAACATGGGCGGTGGCGTCAGAAAAATCTTGAATTTTTCTGAGCTAAAAAAACAATACATTGTTTATCCAACATTAGTGGAGCAACAGCGCATTGCCGATTTCCTTGACGCTAAATGTGCTGAAATTGATGCGTTGACCGCCGACATTCAAACCCAAATCGACACGCTGGAGCAGTACAAGCGGTCTGTTATCACCGAAACTGTCACCAAAGGGCTGAATCCCAATGTGGAGATGAAGGACAGCGGAGTGTTTTATATGGCTCCGATGAATGCTTCGTGGCGGCTGACCAAAATAGGATATATTTGCACGAAATTATCTCGTTCGTTTGTTTCAGAAGATACAGCACTGATTTGCTCTAACAAAGGAAAAGTGCAGATCCGTGCGGATGACCTAACTGGAATCATGGTCAGTGATGACAATGCGATGCAGGGCATTCGTGCAGGTGACATTGCTATTCATGGAATGGATACATGGCATGGCGCAATTGCTTTGTCTGAGTTTGATGGTAAAATCACTCGTGTTGTTCATGTTTGTGACAGCACGGAAGATAAGCGGTTTATCGTTTATTATATGCAGCATCTTGCGTTTCAGGGTGTTTATAAGCTGATATCCAACGGTGTTCGCGGAAATACAAGTGATTTTCGTAGCTGGGATAAAGTTCGTGACATTTGGATTGCAATTCCGAAAACAAGGCAGGAGCAAGAGGCAATTTGCGATTATCTTGATAGACAGTGCAATGCTGTAGAAGAAGTGATATCCACCAAGAAGCAACAGTTGGAAGTCCTTGCCACCTACAAGAAATCACTCATTTTTGAGTATGTAACCGGAAAGAAGGAGGTGCCTTTATCATGAAAGTGGAATACTCTTATCATAAAGACACTCCGTGCATGGTGGTAAAGGGAGCCGATTTCTTAAATGCATTAAAAGATAGAGATGAGCTGTTTTTATTACAAGTTGCTGTTGAGGGATTTAGTGCCAGAGCAGGTGTTCCTACCCATTTTACAGATGAAGTCAATGATGCCGTTGCATATTGGGTAGATAAAACCAGCTCGGTAATTTACAGCATTCAGGAAAGGTGGCTTGGTAGTCATTGCGCAGACACCTGGTGCGAAGTTTATGTACAAAAAGGCGCACGATTGATTGCTGTTGTGTTTAGCGAAGACTACGGCAGGCACTACACATTACGAGGAAAGGAGCCAGATCATGAATAATATTCTCTCCGAAAAAGAATATCAGCATTTCGTCATGGACAGGCTCTCACAGGACAACGGTTACATTATCCGCAAGGCAACCAGCTATGACCGCTTGTTTGCTATGGATCGTGAGCTGCTGTTTCAGTTTCTGAACGATACCCAGCCCGATGAAATGGCGGCGCTTCGCAAAATCTACAAAGCCGATCTGGAAGATACCCTCGTCAGTTTCGTCAACTCGGAGGTTACAAAAGCGCGCGGTAGTTTGCTGGATGTGCTGAAGCATGGCATTGAGATTTCCAATATGAAGCTGGAGCTTATGTACACCAAACCTGCAACCACCTTCAATCGTGACTTGCTGGCAAAGTACGAAAAGAATATTTTCTCCGTTATGGAGGAGGTCTGGGCAAGCGATGATGAGCGCATTGACCTGGTAATTTTCCTGAACGGTCTTGCCATCATGTCCTTTGAGCTGAAATGTAATGCCGCCGGTCAGTCCTATCAGGATGCCATCTATCAGTACCGTGTTGACCGTGATCCCAAGACCCGCCTGTTTTGGTTTAAGGCCGGATGTCTTGTGAACTTTGCGATGGACTTAGAGCAGGTTTATATGACCACCAAGCTCGCAGGCAACGCCACCTTCTTCCTGCCATTCAATATGGGCAACGGCGAAGGAGTAAATGCAGGTGCGGGCAATCCTACCTTCAAAGACAAGTACAGCGTCTCCTATATGTGGGAGGATATTCTGACAAAGGATACCGTCCTTGACCTCATCAGCAAGTTCATCTTTATCGAAACCAAGGAAAGTAAGGACGAGCTGACAGGAAAAGCGAAAAAGTCCGAGAATGTCATATTCCCTCGGTATCATCAGCTCGATGTGATTCGCAAGCTGCTGGGTGATGTCCGTGACAACGGCACAACGCAGAATTATCTGATTCAACACAGTGCAGGCTCCGGCAAAACCAACTCCATCGCATGGCTTGCGCACCGTCTGACTTCACTGCACGATGCAGATAATAAAATTATCTTTGACAATGTCGTGATTATCACCGACCGAGTCGTAGTTGACCGTCAGCTGCAGAAAGCTATTATGGGTATGGAGCATAAGGCTGGGCTTATCCGTGTTATGGACGATAAGTGCAACTCTGCCGACCTTGCCATTGCACTGAACGGTAATACGAAAATCATCGCCACCACGATCCAGAAATTTCCGTATATCGTGGACAGCGTTGCAGGGCTGAAAAACAAGCGTTTTGCGGTTATTATCGACGAGGCACATTCCTCCACCGCAGGTAAGGATATGGCAGCTGTCACAAAGTCGCTGGGAGCCGGTGAGCAGGAAGCCGCCGATGCGGAAGATATGATTACAGACGAGATCCGCAGAAACGGCAAACAGGCCAACGTGTCCATGTTTGCTTTCACTGCCACACCGAAGCCTACGACCATTCAGCTGTTCGGTCGTTTGAACACAAAAGGTCAGCGTGAAGCGTTCCATATCTATTCCATGAAGCAGGCCATTGAGGAAGGATTTATTCTTGATGTGCTTAAGAACTACACGACTTATGACACTTTCTATCAGATCAACAAGGAAATCGAAGAAGATCCTCGGTGCAAAACAGTCGATGCAAAGCGACAGATTGCCCGTTTCGTGGAGCTGCATGAAACGAACATTGCCCAGCGGGTGGAGGTCATCGTGGAGCATTTCCGCACAACCGTAATGCCCGAACTCGGCGGCATGGCAAAGGCAATGGTCATCACTGCATCCAGACAGGGCGCCGTGAAGTATCGTCAGGCTTTTGAGAACTATACCAAGAAGAAAGGCTACACGGATATTAAGGCACTGGTGGCTTTCTCCGGCAAGGTAAAGCTCCCGGACGATGATACCGAATATTCCGAGGCATCCATGAACGGTTTTCCGGAAGATCGTCTGACGAAGGAATTTGACAAGGACGAATACCAGGTACTTTTGGTCGCAAACAAATATCAAACCGGGTTTGACCAGCCGAAGCTCTGCGCTATGTATGTTCTCAAAAAGTTAAAGGGCGTATCTGCCGTTCAGACACTTTCTCGTCTGAACCGTATCTGCCCGCCGTTTGAGAAGAAAACCTTCGTGCTGGACTTTGCAAATACATACGAAGATATCAAAGCAGCGTTTGCACCATACTATACAACCACTTTGCTCTCCACATCCGTAACCCCAATGGCGATTTATGATCTGGAAGCGCAAATTGATGCGTACACCGTGCTTGACCCGGATGATATCGAAAAAGCCAACGAGCTGCTCTACAAGGGGAATATTTCCTCCAAGGATAAGCAGAAACTGACTTTCTACTTCAAGCGGTCGAAAAACATGATCGAGCAGTATGAGCCGCTCAAGCAACAGGAGATCGTATCTCAGATGCGGCATTTTGTCCGTTTCTATGAGTTCTTGTTGCAGGTGTCCTGCTTCGAGGATACCGACCTGCATAAGAAGTACAATTTTATCACTTATCTGTTGGCATACATCAACATTAGGCATCCGGGCGGCGGCTATAATTTGGATGGCAAAATCAAAGCTACAAATTTCGTTCAGAAAAAAGCAGAAGAGCATACCAAGCCAAATCTGACGGCGCAGCCTATAGTGAAATTACCTACGGCGGAGAACTTTGGTCTGACAGAGGCAAAGGAAGAAAGGCTTTCACAAATTATCGCAGAAATAAACAGCCGCACAGGAAAATCTTACGATAATGATGTGGCGGTAAAGGCAATGCTTCAGATTAGAGATATTCTGTTGAAATCCGACAAGCTGAAAACCAGTGCAAAGAATAATACCGTCAAAGACTTTGAATTCTCATATTTTGATGATATTGATGACGCACTGATTGAAGGATTGGAGCAAAACCAAGATTTCTTTTCGTTGCTGCTAAGTAATGACGAAATCAAAAAGCAGGTACTTGGTATCTTTACAGAAGAGATATACAAGAGCCTAAGAAAGGCATAAGGGGGCTGTTTCATGTTCAATAAATTTCGGTTAAAAGAGGCACTGGCACGGTATAAGCAGAACTTTGTTTCCACGCAGTGGAACAACGAAAAATATAAGTGGGAAGCTGTAAAATGGTTCCAGGATAATTGGGATGTCAATGCGAAGGACTTCCCTGCGATGCTGGAACGCTCTCTGGATAAAACGTATAACTTGCTGGCTTCAAATAACAATTTTCCTAAGCGCATGATTGCTGGCTTCGCAAAAGCAGCACCGGAAGAAGTGCGTGCTATGTTTCTCGACCTCTTTGATGAAAACAAAGATGTTTTTGAGAGGATGAATGCGTTCAAACTGCAGTCCTCCATTCTTTTAGAGAAGTATGGAAACGGTGCGGCACAACACTATCAGTATGAGAATGCAATCAGTACTTATCTTTGGCTTCGCTATCCGGACAAGTATTATATCTACAAATTAGGTGAGATAAAAAAAGTTGCCGATGAACTGAATTCGGACTATCAATTCAAAAAAGGTGCTTATACAGATAATATCCGTAACTTTTTACGGCTTTATGACGAAATCAGTGCTGCGCTGAAAGAAGACACGGAGTTGGTAAATTTGTTCCGGTCGCAGCTGACGGATACTTGCTATCCTGATCCGGAATTGAAGACGCTGACCATTGATGTTGGATTTTATATCAGCCGTTATATTGTGGATGAAAAATCAGAAGATACCATTGAGGAAAAGACTGTGACAGCCGATGCTCCGGCATCAAAAAAGCGCTATTGGATTTACTCTCCAGGTGACGGTACAGAAAACTGGGATGAATTCTATGATGCAGGAATTATGTCGATTGGATGGGAAGCTTTAGGAAATCTTCGCGCATTTCATAGCAAAGATGAAATGGCGAAAAGAATGCAGGAGATATTTTCGGATGACAGCTCCCATAAAAATGATGCTCACGCTACATGGCAGTTTGCAAACGAAATCAACCCTGGTGACATAGTGTTTGCAAAAAAAAGACTGCGTTTGTTGGTGGGCTGCGGAGTTGTTGAATCAGATTACATTTTTGATGAGCATGAAAAACACTTTAAAAATGTGCGCAAGGTCAGATGGACACATAAGGGCGAATGGCAGTATCCGGGAAACGCACCAATGAAGACCTTGACGGACTTAACACCATATCCCGATGTGGTAAGGAGACTGCTTAATTTAATAGATGGATTACCTGATGAACCAGTTTCAAAGGATAAAGATACCCATGGATACTGGTGGTTGAACGCCAATCCCAAAATCTGGAGTTTTAGTGGTATTGCTGTCGGCGAGACGCAATCTTATACGCTCTACAATGAGAACGGAAACAAACGCCGCATTTTTCAGAACTTTTTGGATGCAAGGGTCGGTGACATGATTATCGGTTATGAATCGACCCCTGTAAAACAGGTTGTGGCACTTGGACAGATTACTGCTGCCAGTGATGGTGAAAAGATTTTGTTTGAAAAGGTGGAGAGTTTTGCTTCACCAATTGATTTTGCGGTATTGAAGGCGTGCCCTGAGCTGGAGCAGATGGAGTATTTCCAGAATGCACAGGGCAGTCTGTTTCGTCTGACAAAAAAGGAATATGATTTTATTCTTGATATTGTGAGAGAAGCGAATCCTATATCAGCTGAAGAAATCATAGAGGAATACACAAAGAATGATTTCCTTAATGAAGTGTATATGACTGAGAAGCGCTACGAAAGCCTCATGGCGGTACTTCAGAATAAAAAGAACATCATCCTGCAAGGGGCTCCGGGTGTTGGTAAGACCTTTGCAGCCAGAAGACTGGCATGGTCTATGATGGGTGAAAAAGATGATAATCGCATTGAATTTGTGCAGTTTCATCAGAATTATTCCTATGAGGATTTCATGATGGGATACAAGCCGGTAGAGGATGGTTTCGAACTGAAATATGGTATTTTCTATCGTTTCTGCCAGAAAGCAGCCAATCAGCCGGATAAAAATTTCTTTTTCATCATTGATGAAATCAATCGCGGAAACATGAGTAAGATTTTTGGAGAGCTGTTGATGCTGATTGAACGGGACTACAGAGGTACGAAGGCAACACTGGCGTACAATGGACTTCCTTTCTCTGTTCCGAAAAATCTATACATCATCGGTATGATGAATACGGCAGACCGTAGCCTTGCTATGATTGATTATGCTCTGCGTCGCCGATTCAGCTTCTTCGAGGTGGGGCCGGGATTTGATTCTGATGGATTTATAAAATATCAGAATTCGCTCAATAATGAAACTTTGAATGAGCTGATATTGAAGGTGAAAGAACTAAATCGTGAGATTGCTCTGGATAAATCTTTAGGAAATGGATTCTGCATTGGACACAGCTATTTCTGTGGTAAGGATGTCTGCACAGATGAGTGGTTGCACTCTATTGTGGATTATGATATTTTGCCAATGCTCAGCGAATACTGGTTTGATGATTCGAATAAACTCCAAAGATGGAAGAATGTTCTGCAGGGTGTGTTTCAATGATTAAGAATAAGAGCATCTTCATAAAAAACATATATTATATGCTTTCATATGCCTTCACGACACTAAATCAAGGTGGATATGAGGATGTTGCTACCGAAAAGTTTGATAACATGCATAACCTCTTCGCTGCAATCCTTGCGAAAGGCATAGGCAGGCAGTTGAAGCATGGACTTTATCGTGAATACATGAATCGCAAAGAGGAAGTTGCTGTTGCGCGCGGCAAAATTGACATACCGGGAACCATTCAGAACCGATTGACCAGACAACGGATTCTGACCTGTGAATACGACGAACTTTCTGAAAACAACCTCTTAAACCAGATTCTAAAAACGACGGTTATGCTTTTACTGCGTCATTCGGGGGTTGATCAGGAATACAAGAACGACCTTAAGAAGGAAATGCTGTTTTTCTCAAATGTAGACACAATCGCTCCGACCATGATTCGCTGGTCATCAATCCGATTCCAACGTAACAACAATACCTACCGTATGCTCATCAGTCTGTGTCAGCTAATTCTTGAAGGAATGCTGTTGACCACGGACTCCGGCGAACATCGGTTAGCTTCTTTCATTGACGAACAGCGTATGAATCGCCTGTATGAGAAGTTCATCCTCGAATACTACATCAAGGAATGTCCGCAAATCACGGCAACTGCCTCGCAAATATCATGGGCTTTGGACGATGGCATCGGTACTATGCTTCCTGTTATGCGGAGCGACATTATGCTCACCAAAGGCAGCGATGTGCTTATCATCGATGCCAAGTATTACACGCACACAACGCAGACTCAATATGATGTCCACACGCTCCATTCTGCAAATCTGTATCAGATCTTTACTTATGTTAAGAATAAGGATACGGGGTTTAGAGAAAATCCGCACAAAGTATCCGGTATGCTTTTGTACGCGGCGACAGACGAAGCCATCCAACCGGACAACAGCTATCAGATGAGCGGCAATAAGATCAGTGTGAAAACGCTCGATTTAAACCGGGATTTTTCTGAAATTGCCGCACAGCTCAATACCATAGTTGCAGAACATTTCCCATGATTGAGATCTAAGTGCAAAAGAGGTGAAACGCATTGATTGATTCAGAAGAATACAAGAATCAAGAAAGCAAAGAGTTATCCAATACAACGTGATTGCACTTGAATTTTTCACATTAAATTACGGCGGCATTTGAACTCCCGTAAAACCTTTTACCAAAAGAATTAAGCTTCAATGAACATTTTAATTATTCGTCTGACATTCGCTTTTGAAATTCATGTTTTCAAGGCTACATAACCTGCCAGCAATATTTGAATAACCCGAAAAAGGGGAAAAGGGATTACGAAGCTCTACTGTAGACCACAGAATTTGGAAGCTTCGCATTTGAACACACTAACCTCGCTTTCGATTTTATATCAAGGACTTCTAAATAGGAATAATTAAAAGGTACAGTAGCAACTTGTATCATTGCTATTGTACCTTTTTGTTCAAGGTGACGAGAAATACACTTAAAAACCTTACTCCCCACCCCGACGAAAGAAATCTATAATGTGAAACAATTCACAGCTAAAAACAGAGCAAAAAGCGCACAAATACGGCATTTCTACCTATTTTTACACTTATTTCTTTAACTTTGATAAAAAGTAGTCCTATGGTAGTCCAGTCACCAAAATCATTCACAACTTGCCCCGTTTTGCCCCATAATATTGCAAAATGCGAGTAGCCCCTCTGTCCTGCCGTGGCAGACGAATAGTATTTTTATCATAGCTATCTCCTATCCCTAATTGCCGTGATTTGCCCTATTCTGCGTGGTTTACGGGTGATAAAATTGTTGTACACATTATCCGTGAAAATGTGTCAGTATAGGCAAAATAGTGCAAATTGAGGCAAAGTGTAGATTTCAAAAGTAGTCATGTAGTAGTCAATTTAGGGGGTTCGGACTACTCGTGATTTTTTACCTTTTTCGATTGTTTTTTTTGGGGGTGTGCAAATTTCTTTTGATACTATTATATACTAATGGGTGAGAAATAGCAAGAAGTAAAAAAAATCAACAAAAAGTGTTGACAAAATAAACATAATATGTTATAATAGCGTTTGAAAGGAGTTGATACGAGTGATTACGGAATTTGGAAAAGCTTTAAGAAAGCTGCGCATAGATCGTGGCGAAATATTGAAAACAATGGCTGAAAAGCTCAATATGACTTCTTCATATTTATCTGCAATTGAATGTGGCAAAAGAAATATTCCAGACGATCTTATCAGCAAATTAGCCTTAATTTATAATTTGACCGCAACTGAACAAAAGAAATTGTCAAAAGCACGTGATATGAGTATAAACAGTATCGAAATCGATTTATCGACCGAAAATATCTGTAAACGTGATCTGGCATTACAATTTGCCAGAAAGTTTGATGATATAGACGATGAACTTGCAATACAGCTTTTGAAGTTTCTTAACCATAATAAGGAGGAATGAATTATAAGTAAATATTGTGTAGAAGCAAAGTCAAGAATGGATTTAAGACGACTTGCAAAACAGATACGAGAAATGTTAGACTTAACAAACGAACTATATTTTCCGATAACAGAAGTTCTTGAAATGTTGCATTGTTTTGACAAAGATGCACATTTTGAGATTGTTGAAGCTGGTGAACTGGAGAAAAATGAACACGCTGTAACAGACATTACATCAAAAACAATAAAAATTCGTGAGGATGTTTATGACGGTGCTTGTAACGGGATTGGACGCGATAGAATGACCATTGCTCACGAATTTGCTCATTTTATCACTTTGTGTGTTTGCGGTTTTAAACTTGCTCGTTCCTTTGGTAATGATGATATTCCGACATACCGTGACCCAGAATGGCAGGCAAAATGCTTGGCAGGTGAATTAATGATTGACTCTGATCTTGTAAAAGGGATGTCTGTTTCGGAAGTAAGTGAAAAATGTGGCGTTTCATTTGATGCAGCACGAGTGCAGTTAAATAAACTGTAATATTAAAAATATGATTTATGGTGGTGATACCAATGCATACTTTATAAGACAAAGAAAACGTATTAGCAAGTTGCTGGTAACAACAAACTAATACGTTCCCGTAGTTTATGCAAAATACACAAACCTTAAGCAAGTTTTATTATAGCATATTCTACTTTCTTTGTCTATTGACGATTTTCACAAAAAGTTGTTAATGGCATTTGCCGGAAAGTCGAGGTTATAATGAAAAACATTATTGACGACGGATTTAATTCCGAACTTGTCTCTAAAGCTTTATTTACAGGTAAATTAGAAATTCCTTGTATTGAAAAGCCTGAAAAATTTATCGTACCAGATGCACTTGTTCCTTTTACAAAGATGAGTTCAAACCCAAACTATTCATGTGCGGTTCATTTTTATGAACATGATAAAAATTTTTCAGATGTACTGACTTGTACCAATGAATATCTTTCAGAGTTTAAGAAATTCTCAGCAGTTATTTCGCCTGATTGTTCTCTCTATCGTGATATGCCCCTTTGCTTACAAATAGCTAATACATATATGAATCGTGCGGTCGGCTGTTATTTGCAATCGCAAGGAATATATGTAATCCCCAATGTTCGTTGGAGTGACGAACGAAGTTATACAACAGTCGAATTACCCGAAAAATTTGCCTTTTTAGGCGTACCAAAGAATAGTATTGTGTCTATTGGCACATATGGCTGCATAAGAAGCAAGGTTAATAAACAATATTTTATTGAGGGTTTATCAGCAATGCTTGATGAATTATCACCAGAAATAGTACTTGTTTATGGTGGTATGCCGAAGGTGATTTTTGAGCAATTTATAAATAGAACAAACTTCATCAATTATCCCGACTGGATTTCTACAAAAAGAAGGAGGTCGGCATAATGGGAACTGGATTATCTGGAAATTACAGTAACACCAAAGGTGGACGTATCCTATATTCAGTAAACACAAAAAGTTCTGCCATTTCGTCCACTTCTTCATTGCCTGAAACAATTCAAAAAACAGTTAAATCGTTTTTTAGAGGCGGATCAAATAATTATAACCGTTTTTTAGTCCAGAAAAATCCTAACGGTGGATATACAGCCAAAATGGAAAATCCAGGTAAGGTTCCAGGATCAAAAGCTATCTATTACAAAGTGATCGATGAAAATGGAAAAACTGTAAGAGTTTATAAAGAAACCTACGACCCAAACGGAAATCTGATCCACACAAAGGAGAAATAATATGAACAAATTACTTGATGCTTTTAAAACACTATCTATTAACAAAAAAGACCTGACAGACAAAATTGGTGAGGATCTGTATAATATCGACTGTAAAAAACCTGAACAGATCCGAACATCTGATGTTATTAACACTATATCATCTTTCCTCAATCATAGTATTACAAAAAAACAACTATTGGATTGGGTAAATGTAATTTGGTTCACAGACCTTTTCGAATTTAAAGAAGATGATCTTGAATCAATAGTAAGTGTTCTGCAAGTTCTGGAAACCATGGACGAAGATGATGTCAGCATTTCCGATAAAGAATTGCTTGACATGATTGTTGCTCTCCAGAATAACAAGGAATATTGAATTATAGTTGATTATTCACTAAAAATCAGACACGAATTTCAAATCAATGTTGAATAGCTTTTCTTTATTCAATACTAACAGACACCCCGTTCCAAAGGTCAAGGTGTCTGTTCTGTTTATATAGTAAATTATCGCTCACACTACCCTAAACATTTCTTTCCCCATTGGAATATCACCTTTCGTCTTTTCAATCTCCTCCATCGCCTTATTCAACTCATACGTCCTCCAAAACACGATAAATACAGTACGTTTCTCATTTTTCAATAGCATCACGATCAAGCAGGAAATCAAAAATATTCAGCGTCAGTATGCCGTTGCTGTCATAATGCGCCTTGACAATATCCCTTGTAATAAGGATCTTCTTGAACGAATCATCAATTTTTCTGAACGGCCGTATTTCCTGTGTGCGCTTTTCCTCATCCGGAAGAGAATATGCAGATTGTATATAGATCCTTCGTGAGCCTGAATTGCATACAAAATCGACTTCAAGCTGTTTGCGGACGGAATTTCCTTTTTCATCTCTCTCGGAAACATTAATGACCCCCACATCAACGTTATATCCCCTCATGCAGAGCTCATTGTAAATAACATTTTCCATAGAATGTGTCTGTTCTAATTGTCGGAAGTTTATCCTTGCATTGCGAAGTCCAAGATCCGAAAAGTAATATTTCTTTGGAGTTTCAATATATGTCCTGCCCTTGATATCATACCTTTGAGCAGATTTTATCAAGAATGAATCTTCAAGGTAATCAAGATATTTTTTTATAGTATTTGAAGTAATACTTGATTTTTTTACGGATCTGAATGTGTTTTTCAATTTTTCAGGATTGGAAAGCGAACCGATCGAAGAGGAAAGAATATTAAGAAGATCTTCAAGCTCTCTTTGGTTTTTTATCTTATGACGTCTGAAAATATCTTTTATATAGATCTCTTCAAATAAATTCTGAAGAAACTTTGCTTTATCGTCTTCTTCATCTTTTAGCACGACCTGCGGTATGCCGCCATATAGCATATATTCGGATAAACCTTCATATTTGTCGCCGCTGTATACAGACATGAATTCCGCAAAGCTGAGAGGATACATGTGTATCTCATCACCGCGTCCTGCAAATTCGGTGATAATGTCTTTAGACAAAAATTTTGCGTTGCTGCCGGTAACGAATACGTCCATGTTGTCATGTCTTAAATAACCGTTCAGAACAGTTTCAAAGCAATCCATCATCTGAACTTCATCAAGGAGCAGATAGTACATTCCTTTATCGGTTATTTTTGAACGAATGTATTCCATAAATTTTTCCGGATCGGCTCCTCGCTTTTCCTTTTGAATGGCTATTAAATTTTCACCGATAAGAACAAGGTCGTCAGCGGAATCAAAAGCAAAACGAATAATATGCTGTTCGTCAACACCGCTGTTCAGAAGGTGAGCATAAAAAAGATTGTTCAGAAGGTATGATTTTCCGCATCGTCTTATACCGGTAATAATTTTTACCTGACCATTATGTTTTCTCTTAATGAGCTTATCAAGATAGAAATCACGCTGAATGACCATAGCTTTGCTCCTCTGCAAAAGATTTTTGCATATTGCTGCATTTTTCTTTTATATATTACCACGGTTTTAGCATTAAGTCAATACATTGTATATGATTTGCGAAAGATTTTTGCACACAGATGCAATTTTCTGTTGTTAAATAGATTATGTGCAAATCTTGACATACTATTCACACCACCCGAAACATCCCCCGATCCATAGGCTCATCCCCGTTAGTCTTTTCAACTTCCTCCCTCGCCTTATTCAACTCTTCCAACCGAACCATCTCATCCTTTGCATCCTCCAAACCAAGATGCGTGTAAGTGTTCATCGTTACGCTTATGTCCGAGTGTCCCATAAGGTACTGGAGTGTCTTGGGGTTCATTCTTGCTCTTGCCATATTGCTGCAGTATGTATGCCTGCAAACGTGTGGGGTTATGCTCGGCATCTGAAGTTTGAATATTTCATTGTACCGTGTGACTGCGTTTTTGAACCGATGCTCCCAATGCATTGCGACTTCGGGCATACCGTTCTTATCTTTGAAAAGAAAGCCACAGTAGCCGTCTATCATTATTTCCGGCAGGTTATCGGGTCTGCTCTCCGGAATGTTCTTGAACATCTGATAGACATCATCTGTCATAGGCAGTTTTCTTGTGCCTGCGTTGGTTTTGGTCGATTCGATAAGATACCGTATATCGGAAGTCCTTTGCAGCTGGTGATTTATGTCAATGATGCGGTTTTCCATATCAATATCATTTATCGTAAGTCCGCAGAACTCCGAAATTCTCATTCCCGTATGGAAAAGAATATAGAAAACTTCGTAGTATTTGCAGTACACGTTATCATCACGAACGAATTACAGGAACTTGTTCATCTGGTCTTTGGTTATTGCCTGCCTTATCTGCTCTGTGTTCACGATAACTCCGACAAGCTGAAAATCAAACGGATTTTCGAGCATAATTTTGTTGCAGACAAGGCAAGAATCCGCAGGTGGGCTTTCGCCCGGCAAGGATTTTTAACGCAGTCTGCGGCAAAATTTGCCGAAAAGACGTGCGCATATGCTTGTGAAGACGGGTTCTTATACAGCAGCGACATACTCTCAATTTGAAATCACAACAAATTTGTCGGATTATGTCAAGTTAAGCAGAATGTTGTACCGTACAGCCCAAAACTGTGCGGATTTTTATAAGAAATATTCGGAAAATCCGCACAAACGGTTGATTTTGAATCGAAAATGTGCTATACTGTTATGTAATTTACAGAAAAGGATTGATAGTTTGTGTATGCTTGGGTAAGATATCCCGTTAAATGGCTGTACAAAATATTTTATGATTTCCATATCGAGGGCATAGAAAATATACCGCAGGACAGACCTGTGGTTCTGGCTTCAAACCACCGCAGCTACGCCGACCCCGTTATACTTACAATGCCGATGAAGCGTCCTGTTTCCTATATGGCGAAGGAGGAGCTTTTCCGCAATAAGCTTTTCGGCTGGTTCATACGGAAGCTCGGTGCTTTCCCCGTTACACGAGGCGCAGGCGATATGTCCGTCATCGATGACAGCATAAATATCCTCCGCTCGGGCAGAAACCTTGTCATTTTCCCCGAGGGCACACGCTCCAAGGACGGTAAGGTCGGCAAGGGCAAAACGGGGGTTGCGATGATAGCCGCAAAGTCGGGTGCAGATGTCGTTCCCTGCGGAATTGTATTTGAGGGCGAAAAGCTGCACTTCCGCTCAAAGCTCACGCTCAGATTCGGAAAGCCGATAAAAGCCGAGGAACTCGCCGTTGAGGGCAGCTCTCCCCGTGAGCTTAAAGAGGTGAAAAAGCGCATAATGGGTGCGATCACCGAGCTTGTCGAAGATCCTGCACTGACAGCCGCCGACGCTCCGCTGCAAATAGAGGACAAGAACGATGCCGCACAGAATTGAGATCGCGGATAAGTCAGGTTTCTGTTTTGGTGTTGACAGAGCCGTAAAAATCGTGTATAATATTATAGAAAACGGCGGAAAAGCCGTGACCTACGGCGAGATAATCCATAACGAAACCGTTGTCAATGAGCTGAAAAGCCGCGGCGTGAATGTCATAAATTCACCGGAGGAGATAGAAAAACTCGAAAATACGAGCGTTGTTATCCGTTCCCACGGCGTTGGCAGGGATATCTATGAGCTTCTTGAAAAGCGAAAGCCGTTTGGCGTTGACGTTTGTGACGGGACCTGTCCGTTCGTCGCAAGGATTCATAAGATAGTGTCGGAAAAGTCTGCCGAGGGTTTTGACATCATCATTCTTGGCGATAAAGGCCACGATGAAGTGCAGGGAATTGTTAAACATTGCCAAAAAATACCATATATTTGCGGCAATTATGATGAACTTCGTGAGATTTTACAAAAAAAATTTAAAAATTTTAAAAAAAAGGTTGCAATTGTTGCGCAAACAACGTATAATATAATTATATGGGAAAAGTGCTGCCGTATCATCAGATCGGAATGTCCCGAAGCAGAGGTATTCAATACCATCTGCAGCGCCACCGCCGAACGCCAGCAAAGTGCTGTCCGTCTTGCGGAAAAGTCCGATCTTATGATAGTCATAGGCGGCAAACGCAGTTCCAACACAGCAAAGCTTTTCGACATCTGCCGTGAGCATTGCAAAGCCTGTATCCTGATTTCGGACGCAGGTGAGCTTGAAAGGGAGAATATCCCCGAAAAGCTCCGTGAACTCGGTGAAAACTTTAACATCGGGATCACAGCCGGAGCATCGACCCCGGCATATATAATCAAGGAGGTACAAAACCACATGAGCGAAATTATCAAAAACAATGACGAGGATTTTGACTTCGCCAGCGCGCTCGACGCATCTTTCAAAAAAATATACACCGGTCAACGGGTGAAAGGATACATAACTGCCGTAAACAACACAGAAGCAACAGTTGATATCGGCACTAAGCAGACAGGCTATATCGCTCTGTCCGAGCTTACAGACGATCCTACACTCAAGGTAAGCGATGTAGTTAAGGTTGGCGACGAAGTTGACCTTATCGTTATCAAGATCAACGACGCTGAAGGTATCGTAAACCTTTCCAAGAAGAAGGTTGACGCTATGGTCGGCTTCGACAAGCTCGTCAAGGCTAAGGAAGAGGACGCAGTTCTCGAAGGTACAGTTACAAACGTTGTTAAGGGCGGCGTAATTGTTATCACAGATGGCACAAGAGTGTTCATTCCTGCTTCTCAGGCTACTGCAAGACGTGATGAAAAGCTTGAAAATCTTCTCAAGAAGACTGTTAAGTTCAAGATCATCGAGATCAACGAGCAGAAGTTCAAGGCTGTCGGCTCTATCAAGGCTGTTCTCAACGCAGAAAAGGACGCTGCAAAGGCTAAGTTCTGGGAGAACGTTAAGGTCGGCGACAAGTTCAAGGGCGAAGTTAAGTCCATCACAAACTATGGCGCATTCGTAGACCTCGGCGGCATCGACGGTATGGTTCACATTTCCGAACTCAGCTGGAACAGGATCAAGCACCCGTCTGAAGTTGTTAAGGTTGGCGACGTTATCGAAGTTTTCGTTAAGGAACTCGACAGCGAAAGCGGCAGGATCTCCCTCGGCTACAAGAAGGACGAGGACAATCCTTGGGTCAAGTTCGCTAACGAATATTCTGTCGGCGATGTAGTTGAAGCTAAGGTAGTTTCTATCACACCTTTTGGCGCATTCGCACAGATCATTCCCGGTATTGACGGTCTTATCCACATCTCCCAGATCGCTAATAAGAAGGTTGCAAACGTTAAGGACGTTCTTTCCGTTGGCGATGTTGTTAAGGCAAAGATCACAGAGATCGATACCGAAAAGAAGAGGATCAGCATGTCTATCAGAGAGCTTCTTGAAGAAGAAGGCACAGACGAGTCTGCTGAATAATTTTCACAGTATAGCAAAGGCTGCTGCATTTTATGCAGTAGCCTTTTTGTATTAAAGGAGAACTTTATGAGAAAAAGAAATTTCCTTATCGCTTTTGCCGCAGTGATGATATCATTGCTGATGATCTGCGGCTGCTCGGAAAACGATATCGGCGAGATAGAGGGAACTTATGTTGGCACTGACATCAGCCGATATATCGACATTGAAGAAGAACCGACAGGAGCGCTTTCGGAAACTGTTCCCGAAGATGACACCGAAACTTCTGACGGAAAGATTTCCGATGAAGAAATTTCCGATAGTGAAAAGGCGAACGATACAATCATTTCCGAAGAAATAACCTCTGCCGATATACCCGAAGCATCGGAAGCAGACCTGTCCGAAACGGAAAAAGCCGTGCAGAAATACTATTTCCGCAGCGAGAAGCTTTTCGACAGCCATTATGAAAAGCACGGCGCAGAGTTCGGCAATATCACGCAGGACGAGTACCTCGACCTCGCCAACGAGCTTATCAATGCCGAGGGCGAAAATATCCTGCACAAGACCGAAAAAGAGGACGGCGACTTCCTTTATTACGACACCGAAACGAACGAGTTCCTCGTCCTTTCAACGGACGGCTATATACGAACCTTTTTCAAGCCGAGCGCCGGTTTGGATTATTGGGAAAGACAGTAAGGCGGTGGCAAAATGAAATATGTATGCAAATGCTGCGGCTGTGCGTCGCTTGATTCAGCTGATGAGTATGATATCTGCCCCGTCTGCTGCTGGGAAAAGGACAGAACGCAGGAGAGCGACCCCGAATACAAAGGCGGCGCAAACGGCGTTTCATTAAACGAAGCACGGAAAAATTATGCAGAGTTCGGTGCTTGCGAAAAACGTTTCGCCGAAAATGTGCGAAAGCCTTATGCCGTTGAAAAAGCTGCCGCTATGCGCAGAAAAGAGCGCAGGGAGGACGAGGATTTCGCTTTTGAAGTCCTCGACAAAGCCGATTTTGCTGTTCTTTCAATGATCGATGCGGACGGGCTGCCGTACTGCCTGCCGATATCTGCTGTGAGGATAGGTGAGAAGCTCTATTTTCATTCTGCCGAGAATGGACGAAAAGCCGAGGCAATGTCAAAAGATCCTAATGTCTGCATTACCGCCGCAGTCGATGTTGTCAGCGCCGAGGACAAGTTCACGACTTATTTCAAGTCCGCTGTTGTGAGAGGAAAAGCCGTAAAGGTCACGGACGATGAGGAAAAAATTGCGGCGCTCAAAGCGATATGCGAACGCTTCACACCGTCAAATATGCCTGATTTTCCGAATGCGATAAAAATGAGCCTGCCAAGAACGGCTGTTTGGAGAATTGATATCGAGAACGCAACGGGGAAACAGAAAAAGAAAGTATAATACTAATTCTCGATCAACCTATAGACAAACTCTCGGCTATAATAAGTTCATTC